>SKDY01000061.1_pt1 | contig 89285 bp, 93 predicted proteins | sample 4826591 | NCBI WGS metagenome assembly SKDY01 (sample SAMN11008823, study PRJNA524170) | human gut metagenome | biome: Human fecal sample; material: Feces; isolation source: fecal sample from pouch patient p10, p22 | host: Homo sapiens | place: Israel: Tel-Aviv | collected 2016-06-15 | reverse complement strand
AAGAAAAAGAAATAAAGTAGCGAGCGAAGAGCGGTTGGTGGTCTTTTAGAAAGCTCCATTTATGGAGTAGGCGAGTAGTGACCTCTTCTAGAGGTGTTAAAAAGCCACCCGTTCTCACGGGTGGATGTGTTACTGAGTTAATAAAGAGGTAATTCTATTTCGTTTCAGGTTATTGTGTCAGGTCCTTACTTTAGCCCTTGCTTTTTTATTTTTTGAAAAAAATTGGGATAACCTATAATCGATGAATTTTTTAACGAAAAATGCTCAAAAATGATGATATTAACAAATAAATAGCCTTTAAAATTGCTTTTAACGTTTTTTAATTTGATTTGAATTCACTATTTTTTTACTTTTTCCTCTTCATCTTAAAAAAATCAATCTGTTAATTACGTATTTTGAATGATTTTGACTAAAAATTGCCACCACCATCTATTTATATTATTATTTGTTAACAACATTAGAATATTTCAAGTGTTTGATATTTCTTTTACTTTAAAAATGGAAAATTACTGAGAAAATGATTTATTGATCAATAGCCTTTCATTTTTTTATCAAAGTACAAAAATTATGAAGAAATGGCGGATGATGACGGTCAGCTAAAGGGGAGAGTTTACTAGCAAGTCGTTCTTTTGAGAGGAGAATGATCATGGATTTTCGTTCAGTTTTAGGAACAAGCAACAAACGGCGATTAGCATTATTAGAACGACTCTATTATCGTCGTGATGGGTGGTCGAGCGATCAATTATTAAGCGAGCTGAATTGTTCGCTGCCAATTTTATTAAATGATATTGAGTTGATCAATGATGAATATCCTAGTTTTCAAATTACGAAAACAAAAGGGATTTATCGATTGAATGTGGGGAAAAGAGTTAGTCTAGGGAATTTATACGCGAATATTTTGAATACTAGTCCAGAATTCCAGATTATTGAAGAGCTTTTGTATGAGGAGTGCGAAAATATTACTGCATTAGCTAAAAAACTGTACCTCAGTTCTTCCAATACACAGCGTTATTTGAAAAAGCTAGAGAAAATCTTATCATTGGCGGGCATGGAATTATGTTATCGACCATTGCGAGTAGAGGGAAACGAAGGAGAAATCCGAAATTTTTATTATCGATTTTACAGTGAGAAACAAAATGCTTTTGAAAGCTCGATGCCGAAATTACCAACGAAGCACTACCATATTATCGGAGAATATGTAGAAGAGTTTGTCAGAGTGAATCAAATTCATGAAAAATATGTTTTTCAAAAGCGCTTGATTTATAATTTCTATATTAGTATTTGGCGAGTGAAAAATGGTCATAGTTATCCAAAAGGAGAGCTGCGGACTGAAGGATTGTTTTTGCCTATGGATATCGAGTATAAGAAACTAAGACAAGCCGTTCGAGAAGGTTTAGATCTAGAATTGACACCAGAAATGGTGAGGGAAGGCCTATGGTTAATTTTTTCTGATTCGATCGTATTCAGCTTTCAACACCGTGAACTTGCTATGACAGATAATGCAAACTATCAGCAGCTATTTATGCGTCATTATGAACTCGTGGAAGAATACAATGAGATGCTAGGCTATCGATTAGAAAAACAAAGCAGAATTGACTTAGCGACAGTTTTATCAAATGATTTTTATATGTATGATCCCCAAGGGCAATATGTCTGTTTACTATGGCGTAACAGAACTATGTTTTTATCGGAAGCATCAAAAATGTATAGTCGCGGTGTAGAAAAAATAACGAATTTAGTAAAAAGATTTGTAGCGAAATATGAGATGTATCAGGAAGAAGATTTTATCCGTAACTATGTCTATCTACTGATTACGATGGAAGAAAGGTGTATGGAATGGTTGGCAAATCAAGAACCACTATTAAAAGTTTTGTTATTATCTGATTTGACGCCTACAGAAGAAAGCTTTTTAGCGAAACAAATTTCTGATACAATTTATGGAAACTTCATAATCAATCATTTTGAGAATCTATCAGGAGGAATCGCTCAGTTGCATTATGAGTTGAAAAATTATGATTGCTTGATTACTACAGGTTCAGCTGAAGGCTTGCCGAATGATTATCCCGTAGTCGTAATTGATCCTTTTTTAACTAGTCAAAGTACACGTTGGATACAAGAAATGATCAGTGAGCTTGAAGAAAAACGGAATTTGGTCACTATGATAGAATAGTAGCGAAAGAAGGTTGAGTATGGATAATAATAGTATGGAAAAAATCAATCAATTTCGCGATGAACGAAACTGGCGTCCTTTTCATAATGAGAAGGATTTAGCCTTGTCGATCTGCTTGGAGGCGGCTGAACTATTAGAGCTTTTTCAGTGGAAAGATTCCGAAGAAGCGAGGACACAAACGGAGCGATTGAAGGAAGAATTAGCGGATGTACTGATTTATTCTTACATGATGGCAGATAATTTGGACTTTGATATTGACGAGATTATTAGTGAGAAATTGAAGAAGAATGCGATTAAATATCCGGTAGAAAAAGAGTAGATATTCGATACTAAGTCGCAAAAAAAGCAGAATTTTCTGCTTTTTTTATTCATGTAATTCCAACGGTAAGCCATCTGGATCAAAGAAGAAGGTCATTTTCTCTCCAGTAAAATCATCGGTTCGCAAAGGCTCGCAATCAATACCGTGACTATTTAAATAAGCGACTGTTGCTTCGATGTCCGTTGTTTTAAACGCAAGATGGCGTAAGCCTGCTGCTTCTGGAAAGCTAGGACGCTTTGGGGGATTTTTAATAGCGAAGATCTCTAATTCCGCATCATTTAGCTGTAAATCCAATTTATAATCTTGGCGTTCTGGTCGGAAATTTTCACGAATGATTGGCAGACCAAGAATATCTACATAAAAATGTCGTGCCTTTTGATAGTCTGAAACGATGATAGCGACGTGATGGATGGCAGAAAAATCTGGTTTTTGCATGAGTAGGTCCTCCTTTTTTCTCATTATAAGCTAGTTGGATTAAAAAAAGTATGTTATACTCCAATCAATTGAAGAGAAACATTTGGGGTGCTTTTTGGCTGAGATTATACCCATGGAACCTGATGCAGTTAAAACTGTCGCAGGGAAATGTAGCTAGTTGACTGATCGTACCCGACCATTTTATTTTGGTTGGGTTTTTCTGTCTTTTACTCCTTTTGTTTCTTGTAGAAAGGAGTTATTTGTCTTGGAAAAAAGTAAAATTCATAAGTTGACGTTATTGGCTCTAATGATCGCATTAGATGTTGTGTTGTCTCCCTTGATGCGGATCGAAGGGATGGCGCCGATGTCCAGTGTGATGAACATTATCGCCGGAGTGTTGCTAGGACCATTTTACGGAACAGTCATGGCGTTAGTCTGTGCATTGATACGGATGACGATGTTGGGGATTCCGCCTTTAGCGTTGACGGGTGCAGTATTTGGTGCATTTTTTGCTGGTCTATTTTATCGTTTAGGAGGAAGACTGATTTGGTCAATGCTGGGTGAAATTGTGGGTACAGGAATCATCGGTTCGCTCTTATCCTATCCTGTAATGGTCTGGTTTACAGGGAGTCAAAATGAGCTATACTGGTTGATTTACACTCCGAGATTTGTCGGAGCAACGTTGATTGGTTCGGCAATTGCTTTTGTTGTGTTGGTTAAATTGCAGGAAACAACGATTTTTAAACGCTGGCAGCGGTTGTTTTCAAGTGAAAGGATGTTTGGATGATCAAAACGAATATTTCAAAGGGATTTCCATTAGAAAATGCTCCGTTAGTTCATTGTATAACCAATGAAGTGACCTGTGAAACGGTCGCAAATGCATTGCTTTACGTTGGTGCAAAGCCGATCATGGCTTCTGATCCTCGCGAGTTTGAGGAATTATTTCAACAAACAGACGGGTTGCTGCTGAATATCGGACATCTGTCGGAAGAACGTGGGACCAGTCTGTTGGCAGCGAGCAAACTAGCAAATAGCGTTCATAAGCCAACGGTGGTAGATTTGGTCGGTTATGGCGTCAGTAGGGTTCGAAATCAAGTAGGGCGTTCGTTGGTGGCAGAAAATCCAACAGTAGTAAAAGGCAATATTTCTGAACTACGGAATTTTTGCGGGCTGCCGAGTCAGGCTCGTGGAGTGGATGGTAGTGAGCTAGATCAAAGTGAAGAAGCAATCGCTGAATTATCGGAAGCTATGCAGAAGTTAGCGGCTCTTTATCCGAAGACCACGTTCCTAGCAACAGGTTCTCAAGATATTATCGTCGATCAAGAACGTATTTTTCATTTAGCGAATGGCGTGCCTGCGTTGGATCGTTTTACCGGTACAGGCGATGTTGTAGGTGCGTTGATTGCAGCATTATTAGGCGGCGGATTGAAAGCGATTGATGCGGCTGTAACTGCGGTTAGCTATTTTAATCTTTGCGGAGAGCAAGCAGGAGATACGATTGGTCTAGCCGCTTTCCGGCAAGAGACGTTGAATCAGCTTTCAATATTGATGGAGGAGAACTGGTGGACAAAAGTGAAAGGACGGGAAAAGCATTGGACTTAACCTTATATTTAGTGACTGGTCGGTATGATTTTAGCGATGAGAAGTTTTTAGCGGTGATTGAAGAGGCCTGTCAAAATGGTGTGACATTAATTCAATTACGAGAGAAGACTTTGTTGACGGGTGCTTTTTATGAGCTGGCTTTGAAGGTAAAAGCTATTACGGATCGTTACGATGTTCCTTTAATTATTAATGATCGTGTTGACATTTGTTTGGCAGTCGACGCAGCAGGAGTGCACATCGGAGATGATGAGATGCCGGTGGATATTGTTCGTTCGCTCATTGGTACAGAAAAAATTCTAGGGGTATCAGCAAAAACTGTGGATCGTGGCTTAGAGGCTGAAAAGGCAGGAGCGGATTATTTAGGGATTGGTGCCATTTTCCCGACAAAAACGAAAGACACTGCTTTGACTTCGATTGAGACGCTAAAAGCGATTAATGAGGCAGTAACGATTCCAAGTGTTGCGATCGGCGGTATCAAAGAAGAAAATCTATCTGATTTTCGCGGAACAGGGATTGATGGTGTTTCGATTGTTAGTGAGATCATGTTAGCGGAAAATGTTGGTAAAAAAGTTCAGGCTCTAAGGGGAAAAATAGCAGAGGTATTGGAGGAACATGTATGATCAATTCAACACCACAAGTCGTAACGATCGCAGGTTCTGATTCTGGCGGTGGCGCTGGAATTCAAGCCGATTTAAAAACGTTTCAAGCTCGAAACGCTTTTGGTATGAGTATCATCGTAGCATTGACAGCCCAAAATACTTACGGAGTGCAGGATAGTATGGCGATTCCCAGTAGTTTTATCGAAGAGCAGTTTGATTCTCTAGCCGCGGATTTTACGATTGGTGCGGCAAAAACCGGGATGCTGGCAGATATCGAACGCGTGGAAATTGTCGTGAAGAAATTGAAGCAAGTCAATTTTGGACCATTAATTGTTGATCCTGTGATGGTGGCTAAAGGCGGTCATCACCTGTTGCAAAATGATGCAGTGAAAACCATTAATGAGAAACTATTGCCGTTAGCTACCATCGTGACTCCGAATTTACCAGAGGCAGAGGTGATCATCGGACAGCGAATCGTTACGGATCAGGAGATGATCGAGGCGGCGAAGAAGCTGCAAGATTTGGGCACGAAAAACGTTGTTGTTAAAGGTGGGCATAGCCAAAATAAAGAGGCTGCTGATTTTGTTTTACTAGCATCAGGAGAAAGCTTCTGGATGAGCGCTCCGAGAGTAGAGACCGCCAATACTCATGGAACAGGCGATACCTTTTCGGCTTGTATCGCTGCTGAGTTGGCAAAAGGGAAAGATTTGAAGGAAGCGATCATCATTGGAAAGAAATTTATTCAAGCTGCAATTAGTCAACCTATTTTCGTTGGGCATGGTCACGGGCCAACGAATCATTGGGCAGAGATTTCTGATGACATTTTGATCAGATAAAAAGGAAGTTGAGGTCATCTCAACTTCCTTTTTAATTTGCTTTCAAGCAAATAGCCTGTCCTTGTTTTTGCAGATGAGCGACATGCTGTTCGCCCCAATTGCACAGGCTATCCAAAATATCTGATAGGCTGCGGCCGTAGTCGCTTAATGAATACTCCACTTTCGGCGGGACTTGCTGATAGACTTTGCGATCAATGATATTGTCCTCTTCCAATTCACGCAGCTGCTGCGTCAGCATCTTTTGGCTGATGCCCGTGATTCCGCGCTTCAAATCGCTAGGCCGCATGGCTCCATGGCGCAGGTTGCATAGAATAATAGGCTTCCATTTTCCGCCGATGACATCCATCGTCGCTTCAACACCGATCATATATGTACGATTTTCCAAAACAAATTTCCTCCTAAAAACCTTGATATAATCCAAAAGTTACTGAAAGGTACCTATAGTACAAAAAAGTGGGTACTTATCAAAAGGTCATCAACAGTATATAGTATCTTCTCGTGGGTTACAAATATTTTTTTGATGGCTGGTTTCATGAACTAGCTTTATCGCTCAGAGCGAACGTTTATTTAAGAAACTATTTTTCAAAAGGGCGAAAAGTGGCTTTGATTGTCGTCACGCCTACCAATCCGCTAATCGGGCTGAAGCACGAAGTGGAACTGGCCAAGCTGAAGGAGTTCATGAAACCATTCTAAGGAGGAACAACATGGAAAAGAAAATTTCACCAAACTTAACGTTACTGGCTCTCGCAATCAACGCCTTTGCGATCGGGTCAACAGAATTTATTAGTGTAGGGCTTTTGCCGATGATCGTTAAAAGCTTCAATGTCACATTAGCTCAAGCCGGTTTAACCGTTTCTTTATACGCGTTAGGCGTCACGATCGGAGCCCCTTTATTAACGGTGTTAACCGGAAAATGGAATCGTCGCAATCTGATGATCGGGATCATGCTGCTGTTTATTAGTGGGAACTTATTAGCAGCCTTTGCACCGACCTTTATGATTTTATTGCTGGGGCGTATTTTAGCGGCGCTGGCTCATGGCATCTTTATGTCGGTTTCCACCGTGATCGCGGCGGATGTCGTAGAACCTTCCCGTCGTGCTAGTGCGATCGCCATCATGTTTACAGGTTTGACTGTGGCGACCGTAACCGGAGTGCCGTTGGGGACTTTCATAGGTCAACAAACCACGTGGAATATGTCCTTTATCTTTATTGCAGTGGTTGGACTGTTAGGCTTAATTGCCAGTAGCTTCTTAGTGCCTCGTCAGTTGCCAATTCCCGGTAAAGTTGACTTGAAGGGCTTTGTTCGAATTTTTACCAATAAACCATTGGTCATGTCCTTCTTAATCACTGCCTTTGGTTATGGTGGAACCTTTGCGGCTTATACGTATTTGTCGCCAATTTTAGAAGGCTTTGGATTTTCAGCTAGTGCTGTTGTCATTATTCTGATTGTTTACGGAGTGATGGTGGCGATCGGCAATACGATTGGTGGACAGCTTGCCAATGAAAAACCGTTAGCTTCGTTGATTAAAATGTTTGGTCTTTTAATGGCGGCTCTTGTATTCTTATTTGCGACTACTTTGATTGGAAATACTATTTTAGGTTTGCTGGCGGCACTGCTTTTAGGCTTGTTTGCCTTCATGAATGTACCAGGCTTGCAATTGTATGTTGTACAGTTAGCGGAGAAATATGTGCCGCAAGACATTACTTTAGCCTCGGCGTTTAATATTGCCGCCTTTAATATCGGGATCACACTAGGTTCGACAGTGGGAGCGCAAGTAACTGGGAAAATGGGCATCGCCTACACACCTATTTTTGGAGCCGTGATTGTATTATTAGCGATTCTCTTGATTGTGCAAGTGAAAAAGAGTGAATCAACAGAAACGTCAAATGAAATGGCCGAATGTGAAGAGTAAATAGAAAAACCGTGACGAACGCTCGTCACGGCTTTTCTGTATCCTTCCAAATTTGAGCCAAAATATCTTTCAAGACTAAAAAGGTATCTTGATCGTTATAGCCATAATTCCTTTTCAAAAGCAGAAGCATATCTTTTATTTTTGGGATGTAGTCATTCAAATCGACTTCCGTTTGATAAGTCGCTAAGATGGGGTATTTTTCCGCCCAGACATTCGTCCAATCGACTTTCGCTTGTTTTTCTTCACTCGTTTTGGCAATCACTTCTTTAATATCGTTAAGATCCGGATCAAATTCGATCAATTCATCCAAAGAAACCTTGTATGTGAAGGCTAATTTCTTCGATTGGTTAATATCAGGCAAAGTTTCATCCAGTTCCCATTTTGAAATCGTCTGCCTGCTTACACCGAGTTTTTCTGCGACTTCTTCTTGTGACAAGCCTCTTTTTTTTCGTGCATTGAAGAAATTCGTTCCTAATGTCATGATGTATCCCTCCAAACTTGATAAGTTAAGTTTAGCAGGATTTGATATAAAAACCAGCGAGTATCGGCCGAACATTTGCCCGTTACTTTAACATTAAGCAGGAGTGGCTGCTTTACGAAAATGAATCAAACAAGCAATCAAGACGGCAAGCAATAAAGCCAATAAGAACAACAGTGAAATTTGCGAGCCTGTAGTGGTGGCAGCGATGAAATCTGATTGGGCTTGCTGCGCTAAATTGATGATTGTCGCAACAATCGCGGTGGCAACCGCGCCAGAGAATTGCTGCAAGGTATTGAACAACGTATTTCCATCGCCGTACTCATCTTCAGATAGTAAATTCATCCCCGTGGTCATTAGGTTACTGTAAGAAAAACCGATACCGATCATATAAAAAACATGTCCTGCAACGAAACCAAGTAAAAACGGCGAGCGTAACAACAGAGTCAACGCGATCCAGCCGATGGTGGCAAAGCTTAAGCCTAGTAAGATTGGTTTTTTCGCACCAAATGAATCCAAGACACGCCCAGAGATTGGTGCTAAGATCGCCCCAACAGCCGCACCAGGCATCATGACAAGGCCGGCAATAAAGGCGTCTTTACCTAAAACGATTTGAACGAAGTTAGGCAAGACAAAGGAAATGCCTAATAATAAGAACTGACAAACTAAGAAACCGCACAAAAATAGTACGAAGACTTTATTTTTCAAAACAGTGATTCGGACTAATGGATTTTTTCCCCGTGTCGCTTGCCGATAGAAGATCAATAAGCCAAGGATACCAACTGCCAATGAAAGTAGACTCGCTAAACTTCCAATTTGATTTAAGAACATCAATAGTCCGCTGAATAGCAATGCAACGCCAATGAGACTGACAATATCTAATGCACCAGTTTTTTTGACAGATATTTCTGGAATGGCATAAAGACCAATGATTAGTGAAAGCACTAAGATAGGTAATAAAAATAAGAAGATCGCATGCCAAGAAAGACTTGCAGTCATAATACCGCCATAGGTTGGTCCGATTGCTGGAGCAATGGACGTTGTCAGTGTGCCCACACCCATCATCGTTCCGCGCTTATGCATAGGGGTGAAATTTAAGATAATGTGGAACATCAAGGGTAACGCAATTCCGGTACTAATCCCTTGCAATAAGCGTCCAATTAACAAAATACTGTAAGAAGGAGACCACAAATCTGTCATCAATCCAGCAATGAAAAAAAGATTCGCGATGATAAACAATTTTCGAATCGAAAAATTTTTCAATAGATAATTGGAAAAAGGCACCATAATAGAGATGACTAAGAGATAAATGGTCGTGACCCACTGCACCATCCCGGTGGATATTCCGAACTGCTTGATCAGAGTGGGGAAGGTCACGTTCATGGCGGTTTCGATTAAGACTCCGGCAAAGGACATGATCCCAGTGGCAAGGACAGCTAGTAATAAATGGATTTTCTTTTCTTTCATATAATAACCTCACTTTAATTCGACAAATAACTTTAAATTCGGGCGTCTCCATTATTTATTTTGCCAGAGTAAGAAGCAGCTTTAATGGCAGGCACTTCTTTCATTGCGCATAGCATTCTGCTAAACTGCTCAACGCTTTTGGTTATGAATCTGCTTGTATTTATTTACTGCAAAAAGCAGAACTGACAAAAAGAGAGGTGGTTTCTAAATTAATAGAAACCGCCTCTCTCTCGACACGCATTACGTGTTATCTGTACGATTTATTCACAAAAAGCATTTTAAAGCTTTTTATGGAGAAGGTCAAGTCTAGCGTTGGATCAAAAAGCTGATAATGGCAAAAATTGCAATGTGTGCGGGATAGAAAATATAGAAGAAATTCCGCATACTGCGACCTTTTTCACCATTGTATAAAATGATTGGAATTGCTGAAAACATCATCATCCATTGGTAATTCATCATAAACGCATGCTGTATACCGCCACCGAAAATCAGGGTTAGTAACGCAATGACAACAAGTGCTGCAACCTGTAAAAATTTCTTGCCGTGGAAAAGATAGAATAGAACTGCTAATAAAACAAATAGAATTCCGCCTTCAGTTAACAATAGTGTTGGTACAAGTAAATTAAATGCTTGGAAAAAAAGCATGCCGAATTTAGAATCAAGCAATCCGCTAGACAACAGGCCGATTGTCAAAACACTTAATAGGGTTGGAACAAGGAACCAAATTACTCCCTTAGCCACTTTACGGTCTTTAATATATTCGCATGCTTGCATGTAGACAGTACCTAAGAATAACGTGCCAAAAATATTATTAATAACGATTGCGTCTCCAACCGCAAAATAGCGATTCAAAATCATATTGATAATTCCCATCAGCCAAAAACCGGCTAATAAACGAAACATATATTTTTTTCGATTACGGGTGTGGACAAAACCTTCTGAACTTTCAAAAAGAAAAATTGGTGCGGCGATTCGACCAATCCAATGAAACCACATGGGCACTCCTAAAAATAGAAAAAACTCCGCAATGTGATCGAGTACCATGGTCACGACCCCTAAAACTTTTAACTGGAAACCATTCATCCCTTTATTCATAAAAAAATCCTCTCTTTCTTAACAAGAGGATAACGAAATTTTTTCCATCCATCCATTTATTGAGCGAACAATCTTCTTACAAAAATGTGAGATAGAAATGTCAGAAAATTCTTTAAACTCATTGACAATAAATGGAACCTCCGTTATCATTACAATCATAAATTAATTTAAATGCCATTTAAATTTAATTTTAAAAGGAGAATTTCTATGAACGCGACGACTACTAGACAAATGATCATTATTATTAGACTGAGGACTTGAAATCTGTTTTGGAAAAACAGTTTGAAGTCCTGTTTGACATTTGTTGAGTGGGATTCTCCAAGCATCCCACCAATCGGTGAGATGCTTTTTTCAGTTTAGCAGAGTAATAGTCTTGTTTCGGTTGAATGATTTGTTGGTTAATTGTAATGAAAAAAAAGGAGTGGAGCAATTGGAAAATAACGTAACAGAAGTGAACTTTCAAGAAAAATCAATCTATACGGTGGAAACAACGGAGGCACCACAAGCAATTGGACCATATGTCCAAGCAAAAGTTGTAAACGGCATGCTGTATGCTTCTGGTCAGATCGCGTTAGATCCAGTAAGCGGAGAATTAGTCGGAGAAACGATTGAAGACCAAACGTATCAAGTATTACGAAATGTCGGCGGGGTATTGAAGGCTGTTGGAGCAGATTACGACAAGGTAGTAAAAACGACTTGCTTCTTGAAAAACATGTCTGATTTTGCAGCATTTAACCAAATTTATGCTAGCTTTTTTGATAAGGAAAAACCCAGTCGTTCTTGTGTGGGTGTCGCAAACTTGCCGAAGGATGCGTTGGTAGAAGTTGAGATTATTGCGGTTGTTGAGTAAACGTCAATTTAATAAATACGTTTAAAGCCTTCCTATCAATAATTGGAAGGCTTTTTTATGTTGGTGAAATAGTCATTAGGCTTCATTTTCTAAAATAAGGAAAAAATCAATTTTAAGAAAACGCTTGCAATAGGTTTTTCGAGGTGCTATTATGGACGTGTTAACAGGTTAACGTGTTAAGTAGATAGGAGGAGCTAAATCATGGCCATAGCAAAATATGAAGAAATAAAACAAGATATCGTCAAACGAATCTTATCGAAGGAATTTCAACCCGGACAAAAAATTTCTAGTGAAGCCGATTTGAAGAGTAAATACAACGTCAGTTCCACAACGGTAGTCAAAGCGCTAAATGAACTTGTTTCTGAAGGATACGTTCACAGAATCCAAGGAAAAGGTACCTTTGTTACGAAAGCACTTAGAGGATCAACTGTACGATACTTCGAGAATGACTATAAATATTACGATCGCAGCGATGAGCACACAGAGGTCATTTCTGTTCAAAATGAGTTGACTTCAGAAATTCTTGGTGAGTTTGATGAAGGTATCGAAGTTCAGAAAATTACGCGATTGAAGTATGCGCGGAACGAAGCGATTCAACTGGCAGTGACCTATATTGATTCAAATTACATCCAGGGAGCTTCTAAGGAACAGCTGAAATCGATCTATGACACGGTTCGCGAGAAGAAAAATATTAATTTATTTAATGCCAAGTTTGAAGAAAATTTCAAAATTTTATTTCCTGTTCCTGATGATGTAAAAAAACTACTGAAGTTGTCTGACTCAGAGCCAGTTGTACTCATGACGCAAAAAACATTTTCAACCGATAACAAGTTAATTGAATTTATTCTGTCATATAAAAAATATAACTACTTTGATGTCACTGTGGCATCTGTCTAGGAAGGTGAGAAGATGATTCTTTTATGTGGACATGGCAAGTACGGGGAAACGATAAAAAATAGTGTAGAGATGATTGCAGGAAAGCAGGACAATATCTTCTCGATTGATTTTACAGAAGAGATGTCTGTGACAGATATTATCGAGCAATACAATAAACGGATAGCATTTGCTGAGGATGAGGTATCAATCTATTGTGATATTCCTGGAGGCAGTCCAGCAAATGCGGCTCTGTTGACCAAAAAGAATAGTAACGGGATACGGGTATTTACGGGATTGAATCTATCAATGATGCTCAGTCTGGTCATGGGGGAAAGTATCGAGAATAGTTTGATTGGTGCAAAGGAATCTATCAAGGAATTATAGAAATTGGAGGCGAGGAAAATGATCGTGAATGTTCGAATCGATGAACGCTTGATCCACGGACAGGTAGCAACAATGTGGACGAATCACTTAAAAGTAAATCGGATCATGGTAGTCGATAATGTAGTCGTTAAAAATGAGATGGAAAAAGATGTTCTCAAGATGGCTAAGCCCAACTCAGTCAAGCTCAGTATTTTGACCACAAAAGGAGCTTCTGCTCGAATAACTAATGGACAATACGATGATCAAAGAGTTTTTCTGATCGTCAAAAATCCAGCAACGCTCGTTGAGTTAGTGGACAATGGCGTGATGTTGGAAGAGATAAACATTGGGAACATGTCAGCCAAAAAAGGCTCAAAACAAGTCGCAAAATCAATTGGTGTTACACCTGAAGATATTGAAGCGTTCAAACATCTAAATGAGAAGGGTGTGAAATTAGTCGCCCAGATGGTACCTAATGAGGACAAAAGCGATTTTATGAAATTGTTGAGAGAGGAGAATTAATATGGAGCTAGCTACTTGGCAAATTGCTATTTTAATCATTTTTTCGTTCTTTTGTATTTTGGACAACTTAACGTTAGTCATCGGAATGCAGTTTCCGGTAATCGTAGGGACCATTGCCGGATTGATCGTTGGGGATGTTACTTTAGGATTGACAATCGGAGCTACCTTGCAACTAATGGTTCTTGGGGTGGGAACTTATGGAGGCGCTTCCGTTCCGGATTTCACGACCGGGGCGATCGTTGGTACAGCCTTTGCGCATATCTCTGGTAAAGGGATCGAGTTTGCATTAGCGATTGCGGTTCCAGTAGGGCTGCTGATGGTTCAATTAGATGTCCTAGCTCGTTTTGCCAACACGTTCTTCTTACACAGAATTGATAAAAACATCGAAGAGTTAGATACAAAAGGAATTGCAAGAAATACGGTTTTAGGAATGTTTCCTTGGGGCTTATCTCGTGCTATTCCAGTAGGGATCATGCTCATTTTTGGACAAAAAGTAGTTGATGTGATCGTCAATGATATGCCTGATTGGCTAATGGGCGGATTGAAGGTAGCAGGAGGCTTGCTTCCGGTAGTCGGGATCGCTGTTCTGTTGAAGTATCTTCCCACGAATAAATATATTGCCTACTTGATTGCTGGCTTTTTCCTCGCGGCTTACTTAAAGGTCCCTATGCTGGGTGTGGCTTTAGTCGGTTTTGCACTAGCGATCAATCATTTCAATCATAAAGCTGGTGAGGATAAGAACGTTGAGACCGCGACAGTGGCAGCGGCTAATGCAACGATCACTTTAGGAGGTTATGAAGATGGAGAATACGAAGAATAATATTATCACTAAAAAAGACCTTTTTCGAGCGAGTTATCGCTGGATGTTAGGAAGCCAAATTTGTTGGAATTATGAACGTATGATGTCTACTGGCTATATTTACACGATGCTACCTTTCCTAGAGAAGAAATATAGAGATAACAAAGAACAGTTAAAAGAAATGCTGGAGACCCACAACCAATTCTTCAACTGTAATCCCATGATGGGACACTTTATTGTCGGGATGGACTTGGCGATTGAAGAACAGGAAGGCTTCGAATCGAAAGAAGTTATTACCGGGATCAAAACCGGCTTGATGGGGCCATTCGCTGGAGTCGGTGACACGATCTTTGGGGTTCTACTACCGACGGTTTTAGGATCGATCGCGGCTTACATGGGACAAAAAGGCAATGTAACAGGGGTAATCATTTGGTTATTGGTAAATATTGCCGTTTGTATCGCCAGATTTACCTTCCTTCCATTCGGCTACAAGCAGGGGCTGAAGTTGGTCAATGAATTCAGCGATAAGCTTAATGCGCTAACAGATGCGGCAATTTTATTAGGGGTGACAGTTGTCGGAGCTCTTATTCCAACTGTTATTACCGCAAATGTCTCTTTCGTCTATAAGTCTGGCGAGGTTACGATGAAATTGCAAGAGATTCTTGATCAAATCATGCCGGCCCTTATTCCAGCCTGCTTGGTCGCTCTCGTTTATTGGCTGTTAGGTAAAAAGGGGATGACATCAACAAAAGCTATTCTGTTAGTTATGGTACTATCGATTGTTTTCTACAATCTTAGAATTCTAGGTTAAATGGTACGTAGTTTGCAATGAAAAATAATATATCAGAATGAAAAAGGGGAAAGAAAAATGACATTAGAATTTTTTGAAGAATGTAAACGAATAACGCAAATTATTGAGGAAAACGAAGGGGAAAACATTTCTAAAGCGGCTGAGATTGTAGCCGAAGGAATTATGAACGGAGGAATCACTCAAGCGTTTGGTAGTGGACATTCTTATGCAGCGGCGATTGAAATCAGTGGACGTGCGGGTGGGCTAATCACATCAAAAACAATCATGGACCCGGCTGGCGGCATGTATGAACAGTGTGCAGGTGTTGGGAAAACTTTGATGCATAAAGTAATGGTTGATCCTAATGATATCTTCTTCTTGATCTCAAATTCAGGCAGAAATCCAATGGCTATTGAAATTGCGGAAGAAGTCAAAAAGCGTGGCAATAAACTGATCGTTGTTACTGCTTTGGATATTTCGAAAGCAACGACTTCGCGTCATCATAGCGGAAAAATGTTATACGAATTTGCAGATGTTGTACTAGATAATCACTCAGGATTTGGTGATGCGGCATTAGAAATCGAAGGTTTAGAAACAAAAGTTTGTGGAACCTCTTCCTTTGCAGCGACATTACTTTTGCAGCAAACAATGTATGAAGCAATCAAGATCATGGTGGAAAAAGGCTTTGAACCGCCGGTATATATGAGTGCCAATGTTGATGGCGGGCATGAACGGAATTTAGAAATAGAGAACAACTATGCTGATCGGATCTTCCACATTTAAGAAGTTAGGTCTTAAACTTGTCTTTTTCAAGTTTGAGGCCTTTTTAGAATTTTGGGTCAATCTTGAAAAACTAAGTACATGATTGGAGTTAGTCAATGAAGGCAATTGCAGAGATTAGAAAGCAGACCTATTCAAAGAAATGGTCACGGTATGGAACAAAGGATATTCTTCCTTTTTGGATTGCCGATATGGATTTTAAGTCACCAGAGTTTTTAGCAGAACATTTAATCAATAGAGTAAAAGCGGACTATTTTGGATATACGGACATTTCTAAAGAAATAAATGAAGGAATTAGTAGCTGGTATGAAGAACATTATAATTGTAAAGTTGATGAAGCGGACATTCTTTTTTCAACCAGTGTTTTACACAGCTATCGCGTAATTTTGGAAACATTTATAACAACAGAAGGAAAGCTTTTATTGTTTACACCAATCTATCCGCCATTGATGACTATCGCGAAAAATTGTGGAATTGAAGTGATCGAAGTACCGCTTTTAAATAGGGATGGCAATTATCAGGTTGATATTGAACGAACAAGGCAGTTCTTGACTGATGATCAGAAGATTGAAGCCGTCGTTCTGTGTAACCCTCATAATCCAGTAGGGCGTGTTTGGAATGAACAAGAATTAAGTGAAATAAAGCAACTAGTACAAACGAAAAAACTATATCTAATTTCTGATGAAATCCATGGAGATCTTATCTTTAAAGGCCATACCTTCCATTCTGTTTTACGAAACTGTGAGCCTGAAGAAAAAATAATCGTTCTTTCTTCCCCAGCAAAAACGTTCAATGTTGCAGGAATAAAGGCTTCTTATACCATTACTAGAAATCCTGAAATAAAGAGAAGAATGGAATTCGTTTTTAAATTGAATGGGTTAAATGACTTAGATCTATTTGCAATAGAAATGTTAAATACTATATATAGTCATCCTGAACAAGCGCTTGCGTGGTTAAACGAGCTGATTGAGCACTTAGAAGAAAACTATCATTATCTTGAACAACTTATTGCTGGAATTGAGCGGGTTGAACTAATCAAATCTGAGGGCTCCTATCTCGCATGGTTGAGGATCATCGATAGTCCATGCGCTGATTCTGATGAGATTAGAATGGTTCTGAAAAATCAGTATGGTGTTGATGTGCATGAAGGGACGATTTTTGAAGAGGGTGACGGTGATTATATTCGGATAAATTTCGGCTGTCCATTGGATATTTTAAAAGTAGGAATGGCTCGATTTATGAGAGCCATCGAAGAAAAAGCAATTTAAAAAAGAATATCAGATCAACTTTAATCGGGGTGGCTGACAAGAAAGGAAACAATAAATTATCAAGATAAGTTGCTGATTGAGAGGTTTAATTAGATGATAAACGTTTTGAAAATAAAGTAAGAAAAAGGAGATACAAAATGATTAAAGAATTTTGTGCTGAAAATTTTGAATACATTCCCCAAGCCATTGCCGCGGGTGCTGGCAGAATTGAGCTTTGCGATAACCTTGCACAAGGCGGAACCACACCCAGCTATGGTGTAATCAAGCAAACTCTTTCTTATACGAAAAGAAAAAATGTCCCTACCATGGTAATGATCAGACCAAGAGGCAGGGACTTCGAATATGATGAAGCAGAGGCAGCAATCATGAAAGCAGATATAGAGATATGCCAAGCATTGCAGGCAGAGGGTATCGTATTTGGCTGTCTGAAAGAAGGATGGCTGGATGAAGAGCTGATCCAGATACTATTAGATCAAGCGGGGAATCTAGACGTTACATTCCACATGGCTTTTGACGAATTAAGTATCGAAAATCAGTTTAAAGCAATTGATTGGTTAGCAGACCATGGTGTTAAGCGCATTTTGACCCATGGTGGACCGGCTGATAACACCATTATTGATAATATTCCCCATTTAATAAAGTTGATCGATCATGCCAACCGACGAATCATTATTTTACCAGGGGCAGGCATTCGTTTTGATAATGTGGATTATGTTCTTGCCCAATTAAATCTATCTGAGGCACACGGTACACGAATCGTTGCTATTTAGATTAAATATGTAAAATAAAAATAAATAGTAAGGCAGCAATGGTTTGAACAGCGCCAACCGATAGTCCGTAAAGTAAAAAGCGTGGGCCTTCTTTTAAAAATTTTCTGAAGTCTAGGCGCAATCCGATTGCGGCCAAAGCAGTCGTTTCAAACCAAGTACTGATGAAATGCGCACCATCGCTAAAGATTGGCGGCAGTGAAAAGAAACTATTGATGATACAGAAAATCAAAAAGCTAGTAACATACCAGGGGATCGGGAATTTTTTCTTTGATCCTTTAGTTGTCTTTAGTCCATCTTTTTGTGCTTTGCGTTCGAACAAGAAAACGACTACGACTAAGAAAATGATCCGTGTTATTTTAAAGAGCATAGAGTATTTCACTGTTTCAGGATTAACCAAGCTAGCGCCAGCAACAACTTGTCCCACCGATTGCAACGTTCCGCCAAGTAAGGCACTTTTACTTAATAACGTATCTCCGAAAAGTGACATTCCTAAAAAGGGGAGTGTCAACATCATTACTGTTCCTAGTAAATTAACAAGGGTAATAATTTGACCTTTTTCCTCATCGTTTGCTTCAATCGCCGGTGCAATCGCACCAATCGCTGATGAACCGCAAACGGCATTTCCACCAGCCATCATCAAAGCCATTTTTTCATTAAACCCAAGTTTACGACCGATCCAATAAGCACCGATGATAACGGTAGTCATGATTAGCAGGATAAAAATCAATCCTTTGATGCCCATTTCTCCAATCGTTTGGAAGGTGACGGTGAGCCCAAGCAGTACCACCGAATATTCTAGTAATTTGCTTTCTGAGAACTTCGTCCCAGCGGCTAGATCCGGTTGTTTAAAGAAGGTATTTCCCAAAATGATTCCTAATAGGATGGCTAAAGTGGCACCACCAAGCTTAGGTAAAAACAAAGCGAATAGTTTTGCAATGATTGCTACTCCTATGGACAAGCTTAAACCAGGTAAAATCGGTTTTGTTTTAGTATAAAAATTTGTAAACATCGTTAGACCTCTTTCTTATAAAATTGAAGGGTAACTACTTATTGGGCAAGTGAAACCACCCGAAAATTAGATAGTTCTTGTTATTAAAAAGCTTTTCTTACGTAAAAAATCAATTGATTTTCATTGGTATTTCATTTGCATGATAAATTATAACCGATATCTTCCATTATTATAATTTATTGATATAATACCTTAAATAGAAAAAAATAATGGAAGTGATTGCGATGTTCAAATGGTTAGAAACGTTCAAAGTAGTTTATGAAACGAAAAACTTTTCTAAAGCATCAGAGATTTTATTTATTTCCCAGCCAACTGTCTCAGCCCAAATCAAGCAATTAGAAAATGAATTTGGAACACAATTATTTATCCGTAGCGGAAGAAAAGAAGTGTTAGTAACACCGCAAGCAGATATTTTATATGAACGGGCCGTTGATTTAATGAACGATTGGGAAAATTTATATCAAGCTGTTCAAACCAATCAACAACAGATTATTCGTTGCGTGATTGGGGCTTCCCATACATTTGCCACTTATGTCTTGCCGTCACTTCTAATCCAATTGCAGCAGGAATTTCCGCATATTCGTTTTAGTGTTCAAATGATGAACTCTTTAGAGGTTTTACAAGCGGTAGAGCATCATACAGTAGATCTGGGATTTATCGAGAAGCCTTTGTCTGCTCCTACTATTAAGCGTTTTTCATTGATGGAGGATCAGTTAGTTTTAGCAGGGAATCTAGAAAAGGGTCCATGGCTGGTGAGAGAAAATACATCCGGAGTCTATTATTACACAAAACGATTTTTGGAGGAAAAGGATATAGACAGTCCAGTCATGGAAATCCAAAATAATGAAGTGATTGTGGGCTTATTGAAGCAAGGCTTTGGCTGTTCATTAGTTTCGGAACGAGCGGTTGAAGGAATTTCACATCAGAGATTGGACGAAAGCTACAAGCGGAATTTTTATCTCATCCGACGAAAAACCAGCGCTTCTGATGATATTGTGAAATGTGGGGAATTCATTTACGAATGGAGTAAGCAGCAATAAATGAACGGCAAGGCCCTTCATAATGAGAAGAATTGTTACAGTTTTTTAATGAGCCGATTAATCGGAAAGACACAAAAGACAGCCTACCGGTAAGCGGTAGACTGCTTTTTAGTTACTTCATTTGTGCTGTGGTCAGATTGTTCAAGAAAATGACGGTTTCTTCTAAACGCTGAAAGTCGACGATCGATAAGTTATCTTTTGGTGTATGCATGACCGCTTCCATCAATAGATAGATTTGTGTTGAAGTGATCGCGACCGCCGGGATTCCTACTCCGGCAAACAACATATGATCGCCCATTGGCCAAGGTTCGACTTTTTTGATGGTGGAATAATCCGTCGTAAAGTTTTCCAGCTGTTCGGTTAGTTGATCTGGACATTCGTAAAGGGAGTAGGATATCGTACTATTTTGCATCCCGGCACCGTCTACGTTAATGGCGAATTCATATTCTTCAGGGTGGTTTAACGATTGTTCCATAAACATCATTTCCCCGGGCATTGAATAGTAGTCTTCACCATTAAACAAAACAAATTCAAGTTGATTGTCTAATTCGTTTTGGATCAATTGTTCAGCTAACGTCAGTAGAACTGCGACTCCGGTACCGTTGTATAACGCACCCGATGTGGTAGGCTTCGTGTCGATATGAGCAGAGTAAGCAAGCTTTTTTCCTTTGCCGAAAGTAGCAATCACGTTTGCGGCAGTGGCTGGTTTACGCTCTGTCATCAGACGTAAGTTAGCGGTTTTTCTATTTAACAGCGAAGATAAAAGAGCACCTTTGACTGTTCCACATGGAACATTGAAGTCGCCATCTTGGATAATCGGGACTGGAACCTCCTCAAGAAAACTAACAGTAATCACAGCTAATGGCTGTTTTTGTTCTAATTCCCGAATAATTGCTTGGTGCTCTTCGGCATTCCAAAAGACCATACTTTTAGGCATAATCGGTTCTTTGCAAAGCTCTCCATACATAACACAAATCTTATTGGTTAAATCCGCTGCTGCTAATTCTTGGATCGTTTGGACACAAACCAACTCGCCGCTGACATTACAAGGCATCGCATATTCCGCAGCCGCTACTTCCACTGTTTGACCATCAACAATTAGTTCTGCGCCATTATTTTGCCAATCCATACAAGGAAACTCCTGCAATCGAACCTCATAGCCTAAAGAACGAAACGTCTCCGCTGCGTAGTCAACTGCTGCTTTATTTCCTGCCGATCCAGTCGCTCGAGGACCGATTTCCTGACATAATTTTTCCATGTGACGTACTAAGCTGTTTTTGATAATTTCCATTTTGGAACACTCCTTTTTCCTTTTAAAGTATTTATTTTTCTTCCAGAAAAATAAATCTGATTGTCAAGCCGTATGTCATCCAACTATACTGTTTGACCGTAATGCCATCTCGTTTCACCTGCCATTCCTTTTGCATTAATTAAACTGGGAAAAGTTGGACTGAGATCCTTTTAGTTGATACCATAAGTATAGGAGAGGAGCGGGAGGATTTCTTGACCTTCCTTGTGCACTTGTCGGATTATTTGAAAGCTATTAGGAGGTATTATGGTAAACTTGGAGCATACTGCGGCGGTTACTCGCATGCAGACATTTATTGAAAAACATTTAGATGAAGAGATCACGCTACATGTTTTGGCACAGCAGGCCGGCTATTCGCCATGGCATTGTGCCAAAATGTTTAAGGAATACACGGATAAATCACCGTTTGAATACATTCGCAAGCTGCGGTTATCCAAGGCGGCTTTGGTTTTGCGTGATGAGGATCTGCGAGTGGTGGATGTTGCTTTGGATTTTGTCTTTGATTCTCATGAAGGCTTTACACGAGCTTTTCGTAAACAGTTCGGTGTTACTCCGAAGGCATATCAAAAGAAGACACCGCCAATCCCGTTATTTACCCCATATCCTGTGGAAAGCTACTATTTAATGGGCGAGGAACGCAGTGATTTACCGCCATTATCGAAGAATCTACATGTTCGACTCATTGAGTTTCCCGCTCGTAAGCTGATTTTATTGCGGGGCAAGAAAGCTAAAACCTATATCGAATATGCACAGGAAGTCGGTTGTGATGTCTGGGGAATTCTTGCCAGTATCAAAGAGGCATTGTATGAACCAGTAGGACTTTGGCTACCGGAAAGCATGCGAACGGAAGAAACATCTGTCTATGCTCAGGGTGTAGAGGTTCCAGTTGATTATCAAGGGCTTATTCCAGAGGGTTTTGATGTAATTGAACTGTCTGCTTGTACGATGCTGCTATTTCAAGGTGATCCGTATGATGAAGTACGTTTTGATGAAGCAATTGAAGCAGTGATGGAGCAGATCGATACATATGATCCTAGTATAAATAATTGTCAATGGGCAGAAAAAGAGGGACCACGGATTCAATTAGAGCCGCAGGGTTATCGAGGGTGTATCGAAGCACGACCAGTTTATCTTAACTAAAAATCAAACGCTTTCGAAGGCTTTAAAGAAAAAGCTTAAATACTTTTTCTCGTACTATATATGAAGGAAAAAATCGGGAGGATTTTTTGTCAACCGTTGAGCTAAAAAATCAGTCGAAAGTCTGAGGCGCGCCCCTACCCGAATGCTATAATTAGCTCAATCACAAATAACAAATAAATCAGAAAAAGGTTGGGATAAAAATGAAACGAAGAGGTTCAGGTATCATTGTTGGGATTGTCGTGATCGCTCTGGCAATCGGAGCATACTTGGTAACGACATATAACTCATTGGCTTCAGCAGAAAACGATGTGGACGCAAAATGGTCGCAGGTGGAAAATGTGATGCAACGCCGGGCAGATTTGATTCCCAATTTAGTAAACAGTGTCAAAGGTAGTATGAACCATGAAGAAAAGATCGTTAAAGAAATTACAGATGCTCGGAAGGCATACAACAATGCCAAGACACCATCGGAAAAAAATGACGCAAACAATCAAATTGATCAAAGCTTAGGTACGATGGTGAACGTGATTCAAGAAAGTTATCCAACACTAGCTTCTAATGAAAATGTAAAAACCTTGATGGTCCAGCTAGAAGGTACAGAAAATCGAATCTCTGTTGAACGGAAAAACTATATCGAACAAGTCAATGACTACAACCAAAGCTTGGTTCGATTCCCTAGAAATATGGCAGCGAAGGTATTAGGATTTAATAAAAAGGCGAACTTTAAGGCTGATGAAGGTGCGAAAGAAGTCCCAGACGTCAGTTTTGAATAAGAATGGGTGAGAAAAAATGAAGAGGGAACAGCGTGCTTCAGGGGAACGGCTCCATCAGGAGGTTGTTGAGAACTATCGCAAGGTACGTAAACGTAATGGGGTCTTTTCCCTAATTTTAATTGTTGTATTGCTAGTCAGCGGGTTTGGCTTGTTTAATCTCTTTACGAACAATGGCTATGGAGATAAAAAGGCGGCCTATGATCAGCAATTGACGAAGTTGAATCAGGAACGAGAAGACATTTTGTCTGGTAAAAAAGTGACAGTTAACAAATCCTTCAAAACAGCTTTGAATGATAATTTGGCGAACTTGAAAGAGTATCCGAAGAAAGCCAACAATTATGATGTGGCAATTGAAGAAACGGATGGTCATTTGACCATTAATAAGAACAATATCTTTGTTTCTGACAACGCTAATATGCTGAGCCAGAAAATGAAGGAAAAAATTTATCAACTAAACAAACAATTAGCAGCAAGTACCAATGGTGCGCAATTAGAAGTGGTTACAATCCCGGAATTGCCTCGTGGGGAAGATATTGAATCGTATGCCAATAAGATCTTCAACCAATTAGGTATTGGAGATAGGAATGAAGACAATGGTGTTTTATATTTAATCGCCTTGGACGAGCGAGAATTTCGTTTAGAAGTTGGCTATGGTTTAGAAGGTCTGATTCCTGATGGTAAAGCCGATGACATTATTAATAATGATGATGTAGTGGATGCCTTCAAGGATGAGGATTACGATACAGGGGTCAGCCAGGTTGTGGATGAAGTATTCGGAATTATGAATACGAAGACGGCTTTAGTGGATTCGCAAATTAAAAACGTCGAAAGTCAGCGGACAAAATTGATGTTCTTCCATTGGACAGGAGTAGTAATTTTAGGCTTGCTGGTCTTTGTCAGTCTATTATTAGTAGTAAATTTATTGAGGGCTCGTGTTTTTCTCAAAGAAAACTATAAAAAATATCAATCGGAAACTACTTCGATTACTGGTGACGATGAGATGCAACGGGTCGTTAAACATACGGAACTCTACCACATTTTATTAAGCGGTTTGCTGATTGGAATGTCAGTAAAAGGTGTCAATCGTGCGATTGTTCAAGGAAGATTGTTGCGAAATCCTTCTGCAGAAAAGAAAATGTTCGGTCGGATATTAATCGGCGATACGTTATACTCTGGTAACGGCGATATCCTGACAACGGCTTATCTAGCATCGAATTATAACTCTGATAATTGGTCCGATAATAATAATAGCGGATCAGGTGGTGGCTCCTCATGGGGGTCCTTCGGCGGCGGTTCATCCGGCGGCGGTGGCGCTTCTGGTGGCTGGTAAGTGAATAGGATTGAAGAAAACGTGAGGGGATTCCTCACGTTTTTTTTCGCTAGCCTTTAACTAGGATACTACTGTGAGTCTGGCTTTAAAAAGAATCCGTGAAGCCTTTTTTCTGGATATGCGGACGAACGCGGATAATTTTTGTGAAGGATTCGAATATTTTCTGCTTTAGGAGTGCTTCCTGACTATAATAAACGTGAGACGCTTTATTTTTTGTCCGTTGCAACGGTCAAAAACGAGTGAAGCGTTTTCTTTCTGACAGGTTATGATAAAAACAAGAAGGGGAGGTTGATAGCCATGGGAGCAAAGAAAAATCGTGAACAACGGCTGTTACTACTTCTAACGAAACGACATGATTATATCACGTCCGAGGAATTGGCGGAGCATCTAGAAACTTCGCAAAAAACAATTTATCGCCTAATCAAAAAAATCAATGAAACACATGGCGAGGGCTTGATCCAGTCAGAAAAGGGGCGAGGCTACAAATTAAACTACGAAAAATATATCAGCCAAGCAAACATTCAACCCAGTCAGCGTAGTCAATATTCTCCGCAGGAGCGTAGAAATCGTGTGATGGAGGAACTACTGCTATCATCGCCGAATGCGAAAAATGTTTACGACTTGTTTGAAGATTATTATGTTGGCGAGTCCGTCATTTTCAGTGATGAGCAAGTGATCGCTGAACACCTGCAGCGTTACGAGTTGAAATTGGAACGCAAGCAGCGGACGTTGGCAATTTTAGGGAAAGAGGCGAATCTGCGGCGAGCGATTGCTGATTTGATTCAGGTGCACAATATCATTGAAATCGATGATTTAAAGAATCATTCAGAGCTGAACTTCAATAATTATGATGTGCTGTTTATCTTAGACCAGCTGAAGTTGATTGAAAAGCAATTGCAATTGACGATCCCGTATCCCTATAATGTCAATATTTTTTCTCATTTGTATATTTTAATCAGCCGTTTGCGCAAGGTCCATAGACTTCCAAACGAAGAAATGAGTCCGCTTTCTAAAAAGGAACAGGAACGTTTGGAGCAAGACAAGGCGCTTTATCAGGTCGCTAAGTCCGCGATTAAAAATGTTGAAAAGTATTTGCACAACGAGCTGCCAGAATCAGAGGTTTATTATCTTTATCAATACTTAGCTTCATCGCGGATGCAAGGCTCGTTAAGTAAAGTAACAAAATTTTCTTCAAAGGTCGTGGAAATCACCAATACTTATCTGGATAGTATGAGTCAGCGGCTGAATATCTCGGCGAAAGGCGATTCGATCTTTCTTGATTTAGCGAATCACATCAAGCCTATGCTTAATCGCTTGGAACATGGGATTCATGTAAAAAATAGTCTGTTGGATCAGATTAAAATGACCTATGAATCCATCTTTTCAGATGTCAGTGATGTTTCTGATGAGGTGAGTCAGCATTTTGAACTGCCGAAGATCAACGAAGACGAGAATGGCTTTATCACTTTGTATTTCGCACGAATCATTGAAACGAACCAATTACCAATTCGTACGGTGATCATGTGTACGACAGGTGTCGGTACTTCAGAGCTGCTGCGAGTCAAGATCGAAAAGAAATTTCCTGAGTTGGAGATTGTTGATGTCGTAGCTTCAAGGGATGCAAAGCATTTTACGGAAAAATATCCAGGCATCGATTTGATTTTAACCACAATCAGTGTCAGCGATATGATCCCTATCCCATCCTTGTTAGTTAGTGCGATGTTCACACGAGATGATCAAACCCGACTACAAAAGAAAATCGAGGCGATTTATGATGAACGATAATTTTTTCCAAGTTTTCTTGGACCAGCCATTTAAAGACAAAGCACATGTGCAACGTTTTATTGTAGAGTTCGCTAATTCGGCTGAGTCGGAAGAATTGATTGATCTGTTGCAGCAGCGGGAAAAAGTCGGGAATACCATGATCGCGGAGCATGTAATCTTGCCGCATTTAGAAAGCCCGAAGATCAAACAAAGTCAGGTCCTACTGATCCGTTTAGCAGAACCGATTGATTTTGACGAGAAGACATCAGCAGTCCAGCTGATAATTACTATTCTATTGAAGAGCAATGAGAGCCAAGTAATGAAGAAGAAAATTGCCCAATTCACACGGCGCTTAGCAGACGATGATTTTATTGAACAATTACTAAGCCTTGAAAATGAAACGGCAATTTACCATATTTTATAGGAGGAATAAATGATGAAAATCGTTGGAGTAGCAGCATGTACAGTGGGGATTGCCCATACCTACATTGCACAAGAAAAATTAGAAAATGCCGCAAAAAAAGCGGGTTGTGAAATGAAAGTAGAGACGCAAGGTACGATTGGGATCGAAAATGAATTAACCCAAGAAGAGATTGATCAAGCGGATATCGTAATCTTGGCAATCGATGTAAAGATTTCCGGCAGAGAACGTTTTGACGGCAAACGAATCATTCAAGTACCGACAGAAATCGTCGTTAAGTCACCAAATAAATTGATTGAAAAAGCCCAAGAGGTTGTTGCTCAAAAGGTTTAGGAGGAATTTAGATGGAAGTAAAGGACATTGTGGATTTAGACATCGTCAAAACCAATATGACCGCTAAGACCAAGGATGATGCTTTGAACGATCTAGCGAATCAGTTACTGAGGAATGGCTATATCTCTGAAGTAGAAGGGTTTATCAAAGATATTTATGCACGAGAGGCGGAAGGCCAAACGGGTATCGGAAATTATATCGCAATCCCTCATGGAAAGAGCGCCTATGTCAACAAGGTCGGCGTAGCGATCGGGATCAATCAAGAGGAAATTCCTTGGGAAAGTTTAGATGGCAAAGGCGTGAAGGGGATCATTCTCTTTGCGGTGGGTAATGACAATGACGGAGCAACCAATCATTTGAAATTATTGTCGCTGTTTGCCAGAAAGCTGGGCAACGATGAAGTGGTCGGTAATCTGTTGCAGGCGAAAAAGCCAGAAGATGTTGTTGAAGCATTCGCTTAGTTAAATGGAGGAAGAAAAATGAAAAAAATTAAAGAGTTAAATCTTAAAGGACACTTATTGACGGCGATCTCTTATTTAATTCCGATCGTCTGTGGTGCCGGCTTCTTGATCGCCATCGGAATGGCCTTTGGCGGTTCAAGTCAGGATGCATTGGTTCAAGGGAAATTTACAATTTGGGATGCCTTAGCAACGATGGGTGGTAAAGGCTTAGGCTTATTGCCAGTCGTGATTGCGACGGGTATCTCCTATTCAATCGGCGGCAAACCAGGGATCGCTCCCGGATTCATCATTGGTTTGACCGCAAATGCCATCGGCGCTGGTTTTATCGGCGGAATCTTAGGTGGTTACTTAGCAGGTTATCTAGTATTAGCAATTTTAAAATATGTGAAATTACCAAATTGGGCAAAAGGGTTAATGCCAACGCTGATCATTCCATTCTTAACCTCAATTATCGGCGGGTTGATCATGGTCTATATCATTGGGGCGCCAATTGCGGCATTAACATCATTATTAACAAACTTCTTAGATGGTTTAGGCAATTCTTCGTTATTAGTATTTGGCGGTGTGATCGGTCTGTTAAGCGGTGTTGACTATGGCGGTCCGATCAACAAAACGGTTTTCGCTTTTGTGTTGACGATGCAGGCAGAAGGATTGAACGGTCCGATTACTGCTTTACAGTTAGTGAATACAGCAACACCAATTGGATTTGGCTTAGCCTTCTTCATCGCAAAATTATTTGGCAAAAACATCTACACGAAATTAGAAGTTGAAACCTTGAAGTCAGCGGTCCCAATGGGTGTGATCAATATCGTTGAAGGAGTCATTCCGTTAGTTATGAACGATATCGTGCGGGGTGTCGTAGCAACAGCTATCGGTGGTTTTGCTGGCGGCGCAACAACAATGATTTTAGGCGCAGATGCGACTGTTCCGTTTGGTGGTGTGCTGATGATTCCAACGATGTCGAGACCATGGGCAGGTGTGATCGCGATTTTAGTAAACGTGGTCGTAACAGCAGTTGTCTTAGCCGTAATCAAGAAAAATGTGACAGAAGAAGATGCAGCGATGCAGGTTGAAAAAGAAGAAGAGGACATCAATCTAGAAGATATTCAAATCTTTTAGTCCGGAAAGAGTGGCGACACATGAAAAAAGTAGAATTCTCCCCATCACTAATGACGATGGATTTAGATAAGTTTAAAGAACAGATTACCTTTTTGAATGACAAGGTAGATTCTTATCATATTGATATCATGGACGGGCATTATGTGCCGAACATTACTTTATCTCCTTGGTTCATTGAAGAATTGCGGAAAATTACAACATTGCCGATGTCGGCACATCTGATGGTGACAGACCCAAGTTTTTGGGTACAGCAGCTAGTAGATTTGCAGTGTGAATGGATCTGTATGCATGCAGAGGTGTTAGATGGGTTAGCCTTTCGTTTGATTGATCAAGTTCATGATGCCGGTTTGAAGGCCGGAATCGTGTTGAATCCTGAAACACCGATTGAAACGATTTTCCCTTATATCGAGCTGGTTGATAAGATCACGATTATGACGATTGATCCAGGTTTTGCCGGTCAACGCTTTATTGAAAGCACCTTAGATAAGATCGTGGCGCTCCGCGAATTGCGTGAAGAAAAAGGGTACGATTACGTGATCGAAATGGATGGTTCCTCCAACCGTAAATCCTTCAAACGGATTGATGCAGCCGGACCAGATATTTACATCGTAGGTCGCAGCGGACTCTTTGGTTTAGACGAAGATATCGCTAAAGCTTGGGAGATCATGGTTAAGGATTATGAAGAAATGACCGGTAAAAAGCTTAGTTATGCAGAAGTAAACTAACGATAAAAATCTTGTAGCTGTAAAAGCTTCAAGATTTTTTGTTTATACAGAAGCAGTAAGTTGGTCTTTTGTGATATAGTATACAATAATGTAAACGGTTTAAAAGGATGGAGGAATGTGATGGAATATCGGGGACCTATGCTGGTAGTGAAGGATATGGAGCGGTCAAAAGCATTCTATCGTAAGTTTTTAGAGGTGGATATCGTTTCTGATTTTGGCGAGAATGTGACCTTCAATGGCGGCTTGTCATTACAAACGGAGGAATCGTGGATTCGATTTACTGGCTGTGAGAAAGAGTCATTCAACTATCAGAATAATACGGTAGAGTTCTATTTTGAAACGAAGGACTTTGATGGCTTTATCGAGCGGACAAAGGAAGAAGAGTTGGATTTTTTACGAGACGTCGCTACGATGGAGTGGGGGCAAAAGGTTGCGTGCTTTTATGATCCAGATAAGCATGTAATCCAAGTCGGAGAAGATCTGACGGTCATGGTGAAGCGTTTGGCTGCTGATGGAATGACTGTGGAGGAACTAGGTGAGAAGACCTTCCTTGGAAAAGAAATGGTTGAAAACATGTTGAATAGTTAAAAAGTTGAAGGCAGATAATTCTGAACTGCCTTCAACTTTTTTTATTTAACCGCTGTGTTGTCCAATTATCATATAGAAAAGCAAATGAATTGGTCGGAGCCTGAAGACTAGCCTCTAGCATTTGTGCTAAAGCCGTTAGTTTCATTTGTACTTCTTGATCGGTCCAAGTAAATAACCCGGGATCGAGTAAAAAAATAATCGGCGACAGTAAAATTTCTGCTAGCTGTTCGGGGTGTTCACAGACAAAGACGTTTTCTTCGACTCCTTGCTGCAAAATTTCACCAACGATTGGCGCCAGACGTCCCATGATAAAGGCCATTGATTTCTGATGGATTGCGGCATTTTGCGGTTCGTGCAACGCACTATCGACTGTTTGATCGACAGCGGTGCTGCGATAAAAATACAGTAATAGCTTTATTTTTTCTAAGGCTGGAGCCTCGACAGCGGCTAATTTTATCCGACAGGTTTCAATCACGTGATTGTATTGGCGTTCAACTAAGGCATCTAAGACTTCCTCTTTACTTTTGTAATAATAGTAGAGACCACCTTTTGCGATCCCCGCTTTTGTGGCAATATCTTGAACAGAAGCGGTACCGGCAGTTCCTTCGTAAAGCAGTTCCTGCAAGGCATCTAAAATTAACTCTCGTTTACTCATCATATCGACCTCCAAAAATAGTATAGCATATTAAGTTGACCATCGTTCAAAAAGTTGTTATGATGGAATTGTTGAACAGTGGTCAAAATGAGGGAGGGGTTATTTTGTTAGTGTTAGGTGTATTTATCATCAGTGTGTTGCTACTTGTTTTGATCAGTGTAGGATTACTGATCAAAGGGGTGCTTTATTTGTTTAATCGATTTCGCGGAAGACAGGTCCTATTTGCAACAAAAGGAGTGAGAAGAAGTTTGTTAGGGATGTTGATAGTTCTGGTTTTAGGAATTACCTTAATAGTGATCACTCAGCTGACGGCGGCGACACCGAAAATCGCTAAGGATAATAGTATCGCAGAGTTGCGGAAGGTTGAATTGAATGGTCGTAAGGAATGGATCAGCATTCGTGGTGAAAACCGTAGCAAGCCAGTACTTCTATTTTTAGCGGGCGGTCCGGGGGGATCACAGCTGGCAGCGACACGTTATGAACTTGCAAAATTAGAAAAGGATTTTATCGTAGTTAACTGGGAACAGCCTGGTTCGGGAAAATCCTACTCAGCGATCCCGCGGAAAAATTTGACCCCTGAAATTTACGTTGAAGATGGAACGGCTTTGGTTCGTTCGTTGTTAAAAGAGTTCAAGCAGGAAAAGCTTTATCTGCTAGGAGAATCGTGGGGGAGTGCACTAGGAATTTTTATGGTAAAAGAACAACCGGAGCTTTACCATGCCTTTATAGGCACCGGACAAATGGTAGCATTTGAAGAAACGGAGAAAATCGATTACGCGCTGGCGATGAAGCTGGCAAAAGAGAATGGAGATCAAAAGGTCGTGGATACGCTAAGAAAAAATGGCGAACCGCCTTATTACGGAAATTCTGTTACCACCAAAAGCGCGACCTATCTCAACTATCTCAGTCAAAAGATGGTAGGAAATCCTGAGATTCAAAATGGCGGCTTCCAAACGATGCGGGATCTTGCGGCGAAAGAGTATGGCATCTTGGATAAGGTCAATTATCTGCGAGGCATTCTGCAAACCTTCAATCATGTGTATCCGCAACTGTACAATGTAGATTTGCGGAAGGAGTACTCAACATTAGATGTTCCCGTCTATTTTCTACTAGGGAAGCACGATATCAATGCGCCACTTAGCTTAACTGAAGATTACTATCAAAAATTGGACGCTCCCAACAAGGAAATCATTTGGTTTGAACACTCCGGTCACAATCCTTGGATCAACGAACCAGAACGCTTTGTAGAGGCGGTTCAGCAAATTGCCGAAAATAAAAAATAAGACTAGAGCACCCACGAAAAAATCGTGGAGACTCTAGTCTTTTTAATTTTCGAATTGGGCTTGATGCAGTTGATAATAGCGTCCTTGTTTAGCTAGCAGCTCTTCATGATTGCCTTGTTCGACGATATTGCCGTCATTGACGACTAAGATCAAGTCAGCTTCACGAATGGTCGAGAGGCGGTGAGCAATGATGAAGGAGGTTTTGTTCACCATTAAACGACCCATCGCTTCTTGGATTTGTAATTCGGTCTGTGTATCAACATTCGACGTTGCTTCATCGAGAATCAATAATTCGGCATTCAAAAGCATTGCCCGGGCAATTGTCAGTAATTGCTTTTGTCCTTGTGAGATTGCTAAACCATCTTCGGTCATCACCGTGTCGTAGCCCTTTGGCAGTTGTGCAATGAAATCGTGGATGTGAGCAGCTTTTGTCGCTTTGATCACTTCTTCTAACGTGGCATCTACATTTCCATAGGTCAGATTCTCAAAAATCGTTCCGGTAAAGAGCCAAGTATCCTGCAAGACCATCGCATATTGCTTTCGCAGACTGCTGCGAGTCGCTTCTTTGATATTTTGTCCGTCCAAGTAGATTGCACCGCTATCCGGATCATAAAAACGCATCAGCAAATTCACGATTGTGGTTTTTCCGGCACCGGTAGGACCAACAATGGCAACAACGCTGCCGGCAGAAATATCAAAGGATAAATCTTTGATGACCGGTTGATCTGCTTGATAGCCGAAGGAAACATGGTCAAAGCGTACGTCTCCATGAACTTTTTCAAAGACATGAGCATTTTTTACGTCTTGAACTTCAGGGTCTTCATCTAATAGTTTGAAGATTCGTTCAGCCGCGGCAATAGACGATTGCAGGTCACTGAAAATATTTGCTAATTCATTGATCGGACCGGAGAATTTTCGTGAATACAATACAAATGAGGAAAGCTTTCCTAATGTTAAGTGACCAAACAGGAATAAAAAGGCACCTAAGATACTGATCAATGACAATGAAACATTATTTATGAAGTTGACAGAAGGACCAGTCATACTGCCGTAATATTCTGCATTGTAATAAGCAGTCATGGCTTCTTCATTCTTCTTGCCAAAGCGGGTGATCGTTGTTTCCTCTTGATGATAGACCTTGGTGGTTTGTTCACCGGATAGCAGTTCTTCAGTCAGACCATTTAATTCACCAAGCTTGGCAGAACGTTGTCTAAACAAAGGCTGGAACTTATTGGTTAAGTAACGGGTCAATAAAATCGACGCGGGAACAGTAACTAAAAAGATCGTCACCATCACTGGCGAGATTACCAGCATCATGACAAAGGAGCCGATAACCGTGACCAGACTACTCAAAACCTGAACGGAGTCACTGGCCAATGAAGTGTTAATCGTATCGATATCGTAGCTCATCCGACTGACGATGTCACCGGTTTGGTGCTGGTCAAAATAACCAACGGGCAACGAAACGATTTTCTCAAACAAATCTTTCCGTAAACGAAACGCGATTTTTTGACTCAGAAAGATCATCAATCGTTTGATCCCGTAGCTTAAAATTGCGGAAGCCGCATAGAAAACTACCATCCAACTACAATAGAAGAAAACTTTTTGAAAGGCGACATTGCCTTTGCCAATCTGGATCGCATCAATCGCGTACCCAGACAATAGGGGACCGACTAAAGCAAATAGGTTACTGGCAATCGTCAAGACGACAGCTAAAAACAGCAGCCATTTGAATTGATACAAATATCCCCATAAACGCAGCAGTGTACCTTTGCGTGAGCCTCTATTCTTCAATGGCTTGCCCTCCTGTCTGTCCCTGATAGATTTCTTGATAGGTTGGATTTTCAGTTAGTAACTCTTCATGAGTGCCATAACCAATCATTTTCCCTTTATTTAATAGTAGAATTTTATCCGCATGTTGGATCGAACTGATTCGCTGAGCGATCAAAATCTTGGTGGTATCACCGAAATGTGTTCGCAAAGCCCTTCGTAGATTCGCATCGGTATGATAATCCAGCGCGCTAGAAGAATCGTCTAGGATCAGCAGATCAGGCTGCCCAATCAAAGCACGAGCCAAGAGCACGCGTTGTTTCTGCCCACCACTGAGATTTTGTCCTTTTGCTTCCAAGCGGTGCTCCAGACCATCAGCAAGTTTGTCGATAAATTCTCGAGCTTGTGCATCATCGATGGCTTGCTGGAGTTGCTCTTCTGAAAAGTTACGACCGAACAAAATATTTTCTCGAATCGTATCGGCAAAGAGTACGTCCTTTTGCAGGACAGCACCGATTTTTTGATGCAGTGCATCAAGAGAATAATGTTTGATCTCTTGTCCGTCTAATACTATCTGACCAGAAGTTCGATCGTATAGTCGTAAAATCAGACTGGCGATCGTGGTTTTCCCGCTGCCGGTCGCGCCCATAATCCCTAATGTTTCACCAGGATTTACGCTGAAGTTGATGTGTTCGATCGCATGACCGCCGTCAGGATAAGAAAAAGTCACATCATCAAAGACCAGTTTAGTAGAAGCAGCTTTTCTTTGATTCAATGATCCTGGTACTAATGAAGGTTTTTTCCGTAAGACTTCATTGATTCGATTTGCCGAAGCCAGACCACGAGAATACAGGACAAAGATTCGAGTAATTGAAAGCATTGCGTTTAAGATAATCGTGAAATAGGTCAAGAAGGCAACGATCACGCCAGGTTGTGTCAGTCCGGCATTTACACGATAGGCGCTAACGACAATCACAAGGGTCAAACCTAAGTTTAAAAATAGATCTAACAAAGCTGGAGAAGCAGCCAATGTTACATTGGCGGTTGTTTCCGCATTGACCAACGATTGATTGACGTTTTCAAAGCGCTGGCGTTCGTAGGCTTCTTTTGATAAAGCTTTAATCACGCGAGAGCCTGTTACATTTTCCCGCACCGTCAACACAAGTTGATCAACTTGCTTTTGCAATTTTCCAAATAAGGGCACGCCCTTTTTCGAGATATGCGTCACCATTACAAAGATGATCGGCATTACAGCGACTAAAACCAATGTCAAAATCGGATCTAAGGTAGTAGTAATCAAGATCCCTCCGACCAAAAGGATCGGCGCGCGAATTCCCATACGCAGCATAACACCAAGGGTCAAATGAATATTGTAGGTGTCCGATGTTACACGTGAAACAAATGAAGAGACCCCCACATCTTCAATCTGGGTCGTGTCTAGATAGGTGATTTTTTGAAATAGATCGCCGCGAATGTTTTCTGTCGTATCTTTTGCGATCCGTGAGACCATGCGGTTAGCGACGATATTCGCCCATAAGGAAAAAGCGGAAGCTGCCAACATCACACCGCCCCAAAAGAGAATTTTCTTTGGATCTTTTTGCGGAATCACATGATCTAGAATATAGGCCAAATTCCATGGAAGAACCAATTCCATCATGGTTCCCAAAAATTTGATGATAACACCTAACGTGACACGAGAACGGTAGGGTTTTAAATAATTAAGAATTAATTTCATATTTACTCCTTTTTACACATTTCTGTTTCGGCTTTCTCTACAATTGTTTGCAATTCGGATAATAAGTTCGGTTGCTGTTCAGTCGGAATCTCCGCTAACAGCTTTTGATTCCAGTCTGCTAGGATCGAACGGATTTCTGCTTCGATTGCCAAAGCTTTATCTGTGGGGAAGATTCGTAAACGACGTGCGTCTTTCTCATCGTTTTGTCTCGTAATGAAGCCTTTTTGCTCCAGTTGTGCCAATTGGCGAGCGACATTGCTTTTATTGATAAAGATTTTGCAGGCCAAGGCTTCTTGTGAAATTCCCGGCTCGTCACAAATACTTAAGATGTAGGTGTGATGCATTTCCCCTAAGCCCAATTTCTTAAATTCTTTTTCGCGATACAAAGCAGAAAGCCGCGCAATACGATTGATCATTTTTACAAAAGAATCCACCTAATTATTCCTCCTTGGTAGTTACGAATTCGCGTTTAAACAAGCACAGTACAGTATAGAAGAAAAACGTTGCGGGTGCAACGTTTTTGAGCTGTAAATAATTTCCTTCTCTATTTAAGTAGTGGCAGATGTAATTTTCTGTTATTTATACACAAAAATTTACGTTCTTTACATAAAAACAACAATCTTTATTTTATCTTTGCAGGAACTTGACGGTGCCTTTACACTCCTTCGCTATACTTTTTATTAGAGAAAGTCAGCTTACAATGAGCAAGCAAAAGTTAAACTCACTAGAAAATCACCTAAGAGCATAAAAGAATGGTAAACGAAAGAAGGAGTGGATCAGGTGCTAAAACTTGAGAATATCACGAAAAAATTTCAGGAGACGACAGTACTGGACGGGATCAATTTAGAAATTGAGTCTGGTGAGATCGTTTCAATCCTGGGACAATCAGGTTCAGGAAAAACGACGCTATTAAATCTGATTTTAGGATTGGATGAGCCAAGTGGGGGAGAAATTTTCTTCAATAATCAGAAGATCACCCATACATTGATGGAAAAACGTCCCTTCAATATTGTTTTTCAGGATTATGCCTTGTTTCCTAATTTGACGGCTTATCAAAATTTGACCTACGGACTACGCAATAAAAAAGAGTGCTCCACCAAAGCGGAGGTAGACGAGCTGATTCAATTGTTGAATCTGGAAAAGCACCTAGAAAAACCAATTCATCAATTGTCAGGCGGACAAAAGCAGCGGGTTGCACTTGGCCGAACATTAGTGATGAAGCCGCAGCTGCTTTTGTTGGATGAGCCGTTGAGTGCCTTGGATGGAGTAATCAAGGAATCAATCAAAGAAAAAATCCAAGAAATTGCCCGTAAGCTGCATTTGACGATCATCATTGTTACGCACGATCCGGAAGAGGCCTTGACGATGTCAGACAAGATCGTTGTTTTAGATGAAGGGAAAATTGCTCAATGCAGTTCACCAATCGAAATTATGAGTCAGGCTTCCTGTCATTTTGTTGAGGAGTTTATTGTCAATCAGTTGGCAATCAAGCAACAGAACATTCAGCAAATCTTTCAGCAATCAGTCAATATGGTGGCCTCATGAGAGCGGCTTTTTCATTGAAACGAGTGATTAGCTGGAGTGTGCTCATCTTCTTCTTTTTATTTTTAGCTTATCCGATCATTCAAATCGGGTTAACAGCTTTCCCACGATCCGGCGGGAGCAGCTTGGATATTTTCACTCCAGAATGGCAGCGATCATTTGCTAACAGCTTGAAATATTCTTTAGCGGCCACGAGCTGTTCAACAATTTTAGGCTTTTTCTTGGCCTATGGAAATAATTTTACTCGAATCAATCGGCGATTTTTAAAGGTAAATGAAAGTGTTTTGCATTTTCCGATGCTATTACCAACGATTACTTACGGATTTGTCCTTATTTATGCCTTTGGCAAGCAGGGATTGTGGAGCAAAGTTTTTCAACAGGAACTGTTCCATATCTATGGCTCCATCGGTATTTTATTGGGATTCATCATTTATACATTGCCACCAATCTTCATTTTGATCAACAATTCGATGAAATATTTAGATACTCAGCTATTCATTGTTTCACGCCTGATGGGGGATAGCTGGTATCGGTCGCTTTATAAAACGATCTTGAATCCATTGACGCGCGTGTTGGCGGTGGCTTTTCTACAGGGCTTTTTTATGTCCTTTACAGATTTTGGGATTCCCAGCGCGGTAGGAGGACAAACCCCGTTCATCACGACATTATTATATGAAGGATTCATGGGAACCATTCCAGATTTCCAGTTTGGCTCATTAGTGGCTTTAACGATGCTATTGCCATCAATCATCAGTATTTTAGTTTTGAACTATTTACAGAAGAAGGTGGTGCGTTATGAGCGTCCACGGCAGGCAGTGATCAAAAAGAATCCAGTAAGAGATTGGTGTTTTCGACTACTTTTCATCAGCATCTCTCTTTTTATTTTAGGAGTATTCGCGGTCTTGATTATTATTCCGATGGTGAGCAATTGGCCTTATGAATTGACACCCACCCTCAATAATTTTGCTCGCTTTATCCAAGATGACAGCTTGATCTTAACCTTGAAAAATTCACTGCTGATGGCTTTGCTGACGGCGGGAGTTGGGACAATTATTGCCTATTCGGCGGCGATATTGACCTCCAGAGAGCGGAAGCTTTATAAGGTCAATCAAGTAATTGACAGTATCGCTACGATTACGAATTCGATTCCCGGGATGGTTTTGGGGGTGGCTTACTTATTGCTATTCAGTGGTAGCCAGCTGCACAATACATTACTAATCTTAGTGATTGTGACGGTCGTCCATTATTTTTCAACACCGTATCAGATGGCGAAAGAGGCACTGCAAAAGATGAACTTGAACTGGGAGAACACTGCCAAGTTGATGGGAGATAGCTGGTTAAAAACAGTTTGGCGAATTCTGATCCCGAATTCAAAGGTGACGATTGTAGATATTTTTGCGTATTACTTTTTCAATTCGATGGTCACAATCAGTGCTGTCATTTTCTTAACAAGTGCCAATACGATGGTTATTACCGCCAAATTAAAAGAGCTTCAGCATTTTGGCCGATTTAACGATATATTTATGCTCTCGCTGTTTTTACTAGTAATCAATTTAGTCATGCAAGGAATTACTCAAATTATTAAGAGGATTGCCAGTTCCACTTTTCCCAGTCAGACAGCTGGTAAAAAGCTGCCTACAAAATTAACTGCTATTCAAAGAAACAAAGTATAAAGGAATGGTATACGGCTTGAAAATCGGACTAATTTTTCTCAAGAAAAATTAATCCATTAATATGAAAAAGGAGAATGATGAATGAACAGAAAAAAACTACTCGCACTGCTTGGAAGCTTGCTTTTCCTTCTATTATTAGGTGCTTGCAGCAAAAGTAATGCGGCTGACGAGAAAGTCACGATTTATACTAACGCTGACGAAGAACCGGTGGAGGTAATCAAGAATGTTTTAGACAAAAACGGGTACAAGGGCAAGTACACGCTGCAATCATTCGGTACTTCTGAGCTAGGCGGAAAGCTCTTAGCGGAAGGAAAAAATATCGAAGCGGATTTAGTCACGATGAGTACCTTCTATTTAAATAGTGCTCAGAAAAAAGACAAGATGTTTAAAGAATTAACGCTTCCAGTCGAATCGTTAACGAAAATACCGGATTACACGGCACCTTTTACCGTTCAAGAAGGAACAATTTTCTATAATACCGATGTCATGAAGGAAATGAACTTACCAATTCCAACTAGTTTGAAAGATTTAGCCGATCCGAAATACAAGGATGCCTTGTCAATCTCAGATATCAAACAATCGTCTACAGCGTGGCTGCTGTTCCAAGCGTTAGTTGATAATTACGGGGAAGATGAAGCGAAAACGATCCTGAAGGGGATATACAAAAATGCGGGGGATCATTTAGAAAGTTCTGGTTCAGGTCCGTTGAAAAAGGTTCGGCTAGGTGAGGTTGCGATCGGATTTGGGTTACGACATCAGGCAGTCAAAGATAAACAGGATGGATTGCCGATTGATTTTGTTGAACCCTCAGAAGGAACGTATACATTAACTGAATCTTTGGCGGTGATTAATAAAGGCGACAAAACCAATCCTGAAGCAGAAAAAATGCTGGATTTGATTTTGGAAAAGGGTCGTAAAGACTTATTGGAAATCTATCCAAGCGCACTGTACAAGGATGAGCAGGTAGATAGCACACACGTAGCGAATGACCAAAAAGTCTTTCCAACAGAATTAACCGCAGAATTATTAGAGCAGCACCAAAAATTAATCGATTAAGGAGCTTAGCATGGACTACAAATTATTGACACCCGGACCGTTAACGACGACTCAGACGGTTAAGCAAGCAATGATGGTGGATCATTGTACATGGGATGAAGAATACAAAACGATTACTCAGGAAATTCGACAAAAGCTATTGTCTTTAGCAGGTGCTTCCCCAGTAGAATATACGACGATCTTAATGCAGGGAAGCGGATCATTTGGTGTGGAATCAGTTCTAAGCTCGGTGATCGGACCGACGGATCATGTGCTTGTTTGTGTAAATGGCGCTTACGGGCGTCGAATGGTCAGCATGTGCGAACGGCATCATTTGGCTTACAGCGTTTATGAAGTTGCAGAAGATGAAATTCCGCAAGCAACGGACATAAAAAGCATTCTCGTGAATGATCCAACCATTTCTGCGCTTGCGATGGTTCACAGTGAGACGACTTCTGGTATTTTAAATGAGTTAGAAGAAATTGCTGCACTTGCCAAAGACAATGAGCTGCTGTTTATCGTGGACGCAATGTCTAGCTTTGGGGGAATTCCAATTGATGTTACGGCATTGTCCATCGATTTTCTAGTCTCAAGCTCGAACAAATGTATTCAAGGAGTACCAGGCTTTTCCTTTACGTTGGCCAAACGGGCACAGCTTGAGCAACGTAAAGAGTTTTCACGAACGGTGTCTTTAGATCTTTATGATCAGTATGAAACGATGGAAAAGGACGGCAAGTGGCGCTTTACTTCACCCACCCACACGGTTTTAGCCTTTCATCAAGCATTAAAAGAGCTAGATGCAGAAGGCGGAATTTACCAACGATATATGCGCTATTTAACAAATAATCGACTGCTACGGCAAAAAATGAGTGAACTGGGCTATCAGCCCTTCATCAAGCAGCATCAAGGGCCATTTATCACTTCATTTTTATATCCCAAGCAGAGTGCCTTTAACTTCGACCATTTTTATCAGCATTTGAAACAAAATGGCTTTGTGATCTATCCAGGAAAAATAAGTTCCGTCGATTGTTTCCGCATTGGAAATATCGGTGAGATTTATCCAGAAGATATTGATCAGGTAGTCAAAGTAATTGAAAATTACTCGGAGGTAGCATATGTCAGTTAAAACAATTATTTTAGACTGGGCTGGGACAACAGTCGATTTCGGCTGTATGGCACCGGTTCATGCTTTCAAAAAAGCATTTAGAAATAAGAACATCGAGCTTTCCAATGAAGAAATCAGAAAACCGATGGGGATGCTTAAAATTGAGCATATCAAACAGCTGCTTTCGCTTGAGCAAGTAAAAAAGCAATGGTTTGAGCTTTATGGACGTCTTTCTGAAGAGAAAGATGTGCTAAGTATCTATCAGGATTTTGAGAAATACTTGTTTGCGGATCTCGCAGAGAACAGTCATTTAAAACCGGAAACCAAGCAGGCGATGAAAAAAATTAAGCAATTAGGCTATAATATTGGCTCTACGACTGGCTATACCAAAGAAATGATGGCTGTTGTATTAAACACGGCCACGGTGGAAGGCTATCGTCCTGATTATGTCGTAACACCAGATGAGGTTGATTCATTGGGGCGGCCATATCCATTTATGATTTTTGAGAATATGCGCCATTTTCAAAACCATTCGATGGAAGAAGTGATTAAAGTAGGAGATACAATCGCTGATATTCAAGAAGGAAAAAACGCGGGGGTCTTGAGTATCGCTGTCACTGAGGGAAGCTCAGTGATGGGACTTTCTTTAGAGGAATACAAACAGCTCTCAAAAGAAGAAATGGAACGGTTGAACCAACAAACAGCGGAAATCTTTTATCAGCATGGGGCGGATCTTTGTATTAAAAATCTACTGGAATTAGCTGAGCTTTTGCAGGAGCATTCAACGATTCCAAAATTACAAACAAAAAAGCGAGAATCAGCGTAGGCGAAGAGAAGTATCGGCTTTAAAAGTCGATATTTCTTTATTTATTCAAAAAATAAAAAGAAAAAACAAAAAAAGATTTTTTCTGTTTTGCTATTCTTAATAATTTCATATTTAGCTAGATTTAGGCTATTACAAATTTGTAAGCGAATTCAAAAACCCAAATTCCTTATTTTTATCCAAAAATTAAATTTTATATTTCAAAAATGGCTGAGACATTCCTTATAAATGCAGGTAGAATAATATGTGTAACCAATGGTGCGTACAATGAAGGAGTTCTCGCTTTTTTATGGTGTTAATGCAAGGAATTTGATGCAAATTACTAGCGAACGATAACACTCATAAAAGTTCATACAAAAAATAAAAAATACATATAAAGATCCGGTCATTGTAATTTTATTACTGACAGCATGCTGAAGGTTGATAAGCACTCAATCATGGATCATGTTGATTAGCTTCTCTCCTTATGCGAGGAGAAGCTAAAGTGCCGCGAGTCAGTGAAATAGTGTGACTTATCAGGTTGCTATTTAAAGGTTTAGCGATGAGCGGCGGCAGATGATTAGCATTCATTGGAAAATTTAAGTGGATGCATCATTATTGAAGAATGAATCAAGGATGCGGATTATTTTCAGCATCCTTGTTTTTTTTCCATTCATTGGTTGCCCCTAGTGTTTCATTAAATACTTAGCTTGACTTGAGAGAGAAAGAAGGGGAAATGTTCATGAAAAAGATTGTTATGGTAATTTGCGGGATAGCAGTAGTTTGTTGGGGAGTTGCTAGTCTGCGAAGCGGGGCACTAAAAGCGGATAATTTACTTCAAGAATCCTCTGTCATAGAGACGACAGTTCCTGAAAGTTCTACCGTTCTACCGGTTGAACCTGAATCCGTACCGAAAGCATCGGAGCCGATTACTGAAACACCAGCGCCAACTGCACCAGCATCAGAAGTCCCTGCTGCATCAGAGACTCCTGTGGAACAGCAGCCGGCAGAACCTGCACCGACAGATACCATCCCAGAAATGCCTACACAAAGCAGCACAGTAGAACCACGGAAAAGCGATAGTTCAACTAGTGAAAGTTCCACAAGTAGTGGTACATCCAGTGAGAGTTCGACAAGTCAGAGTTCGACGAGCCAAACAGATACTACGTCCAGTTCGACTACTGCATCAAGTGAGTCATCGACTTCCAGCAGCAGTGTACCTAGTGGATCGACTAGCTCAACTACTAGTAGTTCAACAGGAACGACCAGCAGTTCTTCAACGATACCGTCAAGTTCTGGTCAGGAACAGCCGCAGCCTAGTACACCGTCTACGCCGGGACCAGATCCAAGTCCAGCCCCGACACCTCCGGCTCCAAGTGAGCCTAAGGTTCAAACAAATACTGACGCTATTCAACAGCCGCCAGCTGCTTTTTCAGAGACGAGTACTTTACAGCTTCCGAGTGAGTTGAAGACATCTGAAGTCGCACAATCCGATTTAAAAGGCTACGAATTACCTTTGCTGTCAAGCTTTGAAAACAAAGCACAGGCTGCTTTGATTTATGACGGTATTAAAAAGCTTGGGACGGAACAGGAGCAGGATTTCAATGTGGAACAATTAGCAGCTAAGCTTTATAGCGATTTGTTTGCGATTGAAATCACAGGCACTCCAGAACAGGCAAGCGAAGAAATCAGTGTCGGCAGTCTGCTCTACCAAAAGAAAAACGACCAGCTTGAATTAGTCGGTGTCTATATTGGAAAAGAGTATTATCTGACAGTGGAAGATGTTGAAATCGATGCTTCTGATGAAGCAACGAAAACTGCGAAGGATGACGTCACAGAGATTGATACAGAAAAGGCTGAGAATGAAGAGTCAGATAAAAAGGAGAAACAACGACAGGTAGTCCTTCAACCAATGAGTATTGATGAAGATTTATTGGTTCAAGCTTTGCCAACCGTTGAATTGACTGAATATGGACAAACAATCTTGGCTGAATATCCTGCTTCTATTAATTTTACTGAAAATGAAGGAGCGAAGAATTTTATTTCAACCATCTCAGAAGATGCACGTAAGCTGGGACAAGAATATGATGTCTTTGCATCAGTGATGATCGCACAGGCTTTATTAGAAAGTGGTTCTGGTACGAGTAGTTTGTCATTGCCGCCAAATTATAATCTATTCGGTGTAAAGGGAACTTATCAAGGTCAGGCTGTTTCAATGGCGACTCAAGAGGATCGTGGGAATGGCGAGCTGTACTCAATTAATTCGGCCTTTCGAAAGTATCCTAATTATGCCGCTTCATTAGGAGATTATGTTCAATTATTACGCGGCGGAATCTCTGGTAATGACGGATATTATAAAGATACGTGGCGCTCTACCGCAAAGAATTATTTACGATCGACACAAGCCTTAACTGGAAAGTATGCTACGGATACTTCTTATAATAGAAAGCTAAACTCGATTATTGCTGTCTACAACCTGACACAATACGATCGTGTCAAAGTTGATCAGTCTTCAGGGATTTTCATTAAAGGAAAAGATGAGATTCCTGAAGAATACCGAACGATGATGCGCTACCCGGATTATAACGGAGTCAATTACAACACTTCTGGTTCGTATCCAGTCGGGCAATGTACCTGGTACGCTTTTAACCGCGTGAAACAATTAGGCAAGAGCGTCGATGACTTTATGGGAAACGGCGGTGAATGGGGAACCAAAGGAAAAGCATTAGGCTATGAAGTCAGCCGCGAACCAAAAGCTGGCTGGTTGATTTCCTTTACACCAGGCACAGCAGGCTCAGATCCGCGTTATGGACATGTTGCTTTTGTTGAAGTGGTTCGACCAGAGGGAATTTTGATCTCAGAAGGCAATGTTTATGGAGGAACGGTGATTTCATATCGAGTCATTGATTCGAACTTAGCGAAATCAGATTTGGTTACTTATATTAAAGCAAAATAAAGGGGTGCCATCACTCATGGCAAATAAGCGACACGGGCACGCAGAGGATCCGTCGAATGACAGGAGGGCCATACTATTAACTGCTGGTCTTCTCATCATTCTATCTGTAACGATGCTGCTTGTTATGAGAGGACAATTACAAAAACACTATAGTGTCCACACGATTTCAGGTACTTCGATGATTCCAACGTTGACGGAAAAGGATCAAGTTCTCGTTAAAAAAAATGTTCAAGTTCAACGTTACGATATTATTGCTTTTTCAATGGATAAGGAAGAGGGGATGTTTGTCAAACGGGTGATTGGTTTACCAGGTGACAGTATGTTTGTTCGAAATGGCCGAATGGTTTTAGATATCGGAGAACAAGGTGATTTTGAAACGACGAATACGTATCAGTTGTCACCAACTGTAGCAGATGAATTTCAAACGTTAAACAAAATTCCAGAAGATGTTTACTTCGTTATTGGCGATCATGTAGATGTTTCTAAGGACAGCCGGTCGTTTGGTTTTGTCCATCGAAAGTCAATCGAAGGAACTGTCCAATTCCGTTTTCCAGCGATTCATCTCGCTAAATTGGAATACTAAAAGAAAAGGGGAAAATACGTGATAATCATTAACTGGATTTGTGTAGGGCTCATCATTTTAGTGCTCCTAGTGTGGTTATATCGAATGGTTATCAACGTTCGATTGCAGATGATTAAGCCACCAAGAGATGCATCGGCGACTTTTCAGCGGAAGTTGGATTATGTTAAGCAAATTCAACAATCAAAGCATGTATCGGCGTTATTATTCGTAATCTTTTGTCTCGCAGTGGGAATGCTTCTAAGCACATACAGCCTGTTTCAGGTACAAAATCAGCTGTATGCGATGAATGAGCAGAACAATACACTGAAAGATGATGTCCAAGTAATGAAAAAGGAACAAAAGAAATTAGTCAATAAGCTGCCTGTCAAAGAGTACCCGCAAGAGGGAATCGGCTTGCAGGAATATGCGTGGGACGAATTATTTTCTGATGATAGTCGTGAAAATCAATACGCAATGGAGAGTGATCTTTCCAGCAAACTCAGTCCTTACTTTGGGTTACCGACGACATTGATCGTCTTAGATATACCGACTCAAACGTTGAATATTGCCTTGGCTGGTGACTTGACCAGTGAAGACAATCGTCAACAAATTAAAGACAATATCACAGCCTTTGCTGCTGAAGCAGAGGGGATATCCAATCTAACACAGATCACCTTCCAGCTAAATGTAAGGGATGGGGAGAAGCAGAAACAAGATTATAGCTGTACTTTCTCTCGTGAGAATGGAGAAGATAAATTTTTAATGATTCAAGAAGAAGACTAACGGAAAGAAGGGAAAAAAATGGTAGCACAACAAAAAAAGAGCGGATGGTTTTTCAACAAGAACATTATCGATGAGATTAATTCTGTTCCAGAAGAGAGAGTTGAAAATGAGGAGCAAACCCCGCCGGCAGCGCAGGCACAAACACAGGCGAAGCCTGCTCCCGCTTTGAAGATGGTTTCTGATAACACAATTCCAGAGACTCCAGAAAAGCAAGCGGAAGAAATCAAAGAGTTAAAGCGTTTGATTTTTGAAAAGGAACAAGTTTTACAGAAATATAAAAAGGAAATGTCGGCACAAACTCAGCAGTTAACGAAAGAAAACGAAAATTATCGTCAATCTGTATTAAGGATGGGAGAAGAAAAGGCCCAAAATCGCCGCCAAATCCAAGATTTAGAAGCAGAGGTCCAACGAGCGCGTCAAGAAGTTCAACGACTGAAAGAGACACAAGAATTGGATCAGTTGAGACAGCAGTTGGAACAAGCTCTAGCAGAAAATGAAAAATTAAAGGATTCGGTAGCCCATTTAGCTACTGTAGAACAGGAGTTGGAAGAAATTCACGAAGAACATCAAGCGCTAGTTGCCCAGCAAAAAGATGAAGAAATCCAACGACTAGAAAAAATCCATCAATTGGAAGGCCAGATCGATGAATTGATTGCAGAGATCAATGAGAAAGACGAAGAATACTCTCAATTAGATAAGGTAATCGTTGAGAAAGACCAAGCGATGGATCAAATGGCGGAAGAACAAGAAGCGAAAGAGCTTCAAGAAAAAGAACTCCTAGATCTAAGAGAAAAAGTTGCCGAGCTTCGTGCAGAAAATGAACAATTAAAACAAGAAGCAGTTTCAGCACAGCAGGAAATCGGTGAAGTGTTGATTTCAGCACGAAAACAAGCCAATCGTATGGTAGAAAAATCCAAGATGGAAGCATATCGGATTATAGAAGAAGCGAAGAAAGAGTTGACGATGATCAACGAGCAAGCCAAAGAGATTTCTGAAGAAGTAAACGAGTCTCGTCAGTCGGTTGCTTCAATGTATGAAGAGTTGCAAACTCGAGTAAATATCCTTGCGCAAGGAAAAATGCAAGAAGATGTAACGAAAATTCTAGACTAATCTATTCATAAGTTAAAAAAATGAAGGTATCAGCGTGTGCTGGTACCTTTTATTTTTATAGTAAAAAGCGGATTGTTTTCAGTTTTTTTTAAGGCTATACTTTAAAGTGATTGGGGTAGAAATATCCACTGTATAAACTATAAGACTAAAGGAGCGGATGAAATGAAATTAGCGATTATTCTGGAAACCAAAGAGCATGAGAAAGCTTGGAACGCTTTTCGATTTGGTGTAGCGGCTTTGAAGAAAGGGCATCAGATGAAATTTTTCCTTATGGGGGAAGCCGTGGAAGTTGAAAGTATTGAAGACGATCAATACAATGTGCCAGCGGAAATGCAGAAGTTGGAAGAGCAAGGCGGCGAGCTATTGGCTTGCGGCACTTGCCTTAAATCCCGACAATTAGAGGATCAAACCTCCTGTCCAATTTCAACGATGTTTGATTGTGTCGAAATGGTGGAGTGGGCAGATAAGATCGTAACATTTTAAAAGCATAGAAAAATCCCTGACTTGAAAACAAAGTCAGGGATTTTTTTAATCATTCAGATTGTTTAATGCTGCGGCCATTTTTTTATTATCGTGTTTTGAGTAGAAATAAAAGGTGATGATATGCAGAATTAATGCAAGCAGCAATACGGCGATAAAGAATGGTCGGATCAGGTCAAACATCTGAGTCGAATAAAGATACACGCCTGTATAAGCGCAAAGCGTATTTAACACTGTACAGATGACAACATTGATTGAAGCTTTAAAGGTCGAATAGTTCCATAAAAAAGGATAGACGATCCCGAATAAAAGGCCGATTAGAACGCTGATTCCAACGAGATTCCAGATATAATGAAAAGGAATTTTTGAAGAGAAATCCGTGAGTGAGCAAAGAATAGTGATCCAAATAAATGATCCGAAGCCTGCTTGAAAGAAATTATTTTTTAATTGTTTGAACATGATAGTTCCTCCTTGATTTTCTTGGCATAGTGACGACTGACAATATAAGTAGAATCTGTTTTGGTGTGAACTTCTAAACGCGCGTGCTCTCCTAATTGGAAGGATTGAACACAGTTTAGATTTAAAATCTGCGAATTATTAATGCGATAAAAATTTTGACTCTCTAAAGTAACCAATTCCTTAAGCCGTTTTTGCATGAGATAGTTCTGCTGATTGATTAAATGAACGTTGACTAAATGCCCCATGGTTTCAAAAGAGACTATTTGGTCTAGCGGTAATTTGATTGAACGGTTATTTTTAGGATCAATTGCCACAATTTCCTGTTCTTGTTGCAGCTGTTTTTCAAGACGTTCAAGTTTGGCCCTGTTTTCAGGATTCGCAAAAATATCAATTTCGTTTAAGGCTTTTTCTTTCACCCAGGTAATGTTGATGTTCATATGTTTCCCCCTTCTGTGACTTAAGCATAGCAAGGATTGTCAGCAGAAAGAATCTTTTTTTCGTTTGTTGCAGGAAAAGAGAGGTTTGTTGCAAAAATTGGCAATGTCAAATAGTTCTTGCGTCACAAAAACAATAAGTAAGTGGTGCTTTCTAGTATAATTTAGTTAGAGATCCTATCATCAAGTTAGGAAGGAGAAATCATCATGATCGCTAAGATTTTAAAAGCGCAAAGAAAAGAGCGGGGACTTACACAGCAAGAGGCGGCAAAAATTTTTCACGTGACACGCCAAACGATTTCGAATTGGGAGAATGAGAAAAATTATCCCGACATTCCAACGCTAGTTGCCATCAGTGATTATTATGAAGTCTCTCTTGATTATTTGATGAAAGGGGATGTGAAGTATATGGCTAAGATAAAGCAAGAGGCAAAGCTGTTGCAGTCGTTTCAAGTGGGTTTATTTTCTGTAATTTGTGCAGTTGCGCTGCTACTTTTTTCATTTGCTGGATTTGTAGCAGCGATCAATGGCGGAAGTCTGGCTGGAATCATTCCGATTCAGTTGTTGTTAACGATCGCTATGGGCTGGGTATGTGTGATCCACTTTAAAAACCTGAAGGATGTAATGACTCCTTCGGTTAAAAACACTGTTAGTATTTTTTTGCTGGTTACGTTGTTTCTCATAATTTTATGCACAACGCTCTTGATCCTGGCTGCGCTGGGCTATATTCATTTTTAAACAGACGATGTTGGTTTCTACAGGCATCTTTATTGCATTGACTAGGTTAGGACTATATATTTAGCGTGTAACGGATGACTCCCTGTTTTTTTAGCGAAAAATGGAAAGAACTTCAAAGAGAGAAGGAATCTAGTCATGTTTAAGACTGTTGAAAGAGAGGCCGTGACGGTTTACGGTTGGATTACAACTTTGAATGCGCCGAATTCTGCGAATGGATTGGCAGAAATGAGTAAACAGAAGATGCGGTCAAAAGAAGAATATGCCTCAAAGGTTGAAGAGAATCTGTTAGCTGTAAACGCAGTTATCGATGGTGAACAATGTTATCTGATTGGAAATACCGAAACCACAGAAACTCGTCCATCTGAGTTTGAATTGCCTGCGGGAACGTATGCCTGTTTTGACCTAAACTATACAGACCAAGTAGAGTTGGATCAACTGATCGGCCGCAACTATGGTGAATTGGCTCAAAGTGAAGATTTCCAAATTGCCGGAAATTTTAATTTAGAAGAGTACACAGGCGTAGGTAAGGTATTATTTTATGTACCTATTCAAAAAATGAAGAAGTAAGAGTGAGAAAAGGGATTCATTCTGAGTCTAGGGACTATCAAGGGAAATTCGATTGATAGTCTTTTTTTCAAGGTTAAAAAGTGAAGAAAGAGTCAAAATTATTAAAGCGGACATAGGCGAGGAATGTGAAGAATTTTATTTTATAAGAGCATTTATCTGTATAAGGATAGATACATACAAAAATTAAATAGAATTCTTTTTTTTAACACAATCTCAATATTCGGAATATATCAAAATTTTAGTTGAATTTAACGAAATGAGAGCGTATACTCGTGTTTATTGAGTGCTAAAAATAAATATTTTTCAAACAAAAAAAGATAACGTTTGTTATCTATTTTTTGTCACACTCAAACACATAAATCAGCGGAAAATAGGAGGAAAAAAGATGCGCAGGGAAAAAAATAGATGGCTGATCGCTTTGTCAGGCGTAGCGATTCATCTATCTATCGGTTCAGCATATGCGTGGAGCGTATTCAAGGAACCAATTAAAGAGATGACTGGGTGGGATAAATCATCAATCTCTTTTGCATTTAGTTTAGCGATTTTCTGTTTAGGAACATCAGCGGCATTTATGGGGAAATTTGTAGAAAAATTTGGCCCAAGAAAGACAGGAACGGTCGCCTCGATTTTATTCGGTTTGGGGATTATCTCGACTGGCTTTGCGGTTTCTAGTCATTCGCTGCCAATGTTGTATCTGACTTATGGGATTATTGGCGGAATCGGTTTAGGAGCTGGGTATGTTACACCAGTATCAACCATGATCCGATGGTTCCCAGATAGAAAGGGCTTGGCTACTGGACTTGCCATCATGGGATTTGGTTTTGCTTCTATGATCACTGGACCGATCGCCCAACAGTTGATGGTGCGTGTCGGTGTTCCTTCGACCTTTTATATTTTAGGGATTGCGTATTTCTTAGTGATGTTCACCGCTTCACGGTATTTGGAAAAACCGCCAGTTGGCTGGACGCCAGAAGGCTTTGAAGCGCCCAATCCAAAAGAAGAAGTGAAAATTCAATATCGCGGCGTGCAACTGACCGCCAATCAAGCGATTAAAACAAAAACCTTTTGGCTATTATGGTTTATGCTATTTTTAAATATTACTTGCGGAATCTCGCTTGTTTCAGAAGCTTCACCAATGGCCCAAGAAATTACCGGAATGACTGCTGGCATGGCGGCTACGATGGTCGGTGTGATGGGTGTATTCAATGGGTGCGGCCGGTTGGTTTGGGCCTTGATCTCAGATGTCTTGGGACGTAAGAATGTCTTCACGATTCTTTTTGTGATTGATATTGTTGTGTTGTTAAGTTTATCAGTAGTAAGCTCGCCATTGCTGTTTGCCGCATTGATCTGTTTGTTGATGACTTGTTATGGTGCAGGCTTTTCGATTGTCCCTGCGTATATTGGCGATGTCTTTGGTTCAAAGGAAGTCGGTGCGATTCACGGGTATATCTTAACTGCCTGGGCAGCGGCTGGGATGTTCGGTCCGATTTTTTTAGGGAAGATCACTGAAATGTTCCATTCATATACGAATGTTTTGCGAATATTCGCTGTTTTAGCATTGGTTGGTTTTGCGGCTTCCATGATCATTCGCGGATCAATTAAAGGTTTAGCGAAATCAACGGGTGATAAGACACCAAAAAGCTCAAATACTGAGCGTGCATAAAGAATCTATTCAAGGCGATTAAGACCATCTGGTTTTAATCGCTTTTTGCGAGTTTGGCTTTTTGCAGCATATAAAGTTTGAGATGAAGATGTAGTTTTTTATCAAAAACTGAACAAGTAGTTTAGCCAAATCGTATGCGCAGTGAGAATAAGATTAACTTTTTCGCTTTTTGAAAAAGTTAATTCATTAATATGAACTAGTTGCGAGTTTGGCTTTTTGCAGTTTATAAAGCTTGAGACGAGGATGTCGTTTTTTACAAAAAAATGAACAAGCGGTTTAGCTAAATCGTATGCGTACGAAACTAAGAGCATTTTTCGCGTATTTCGAAAAATGCTTATCATTCTATTGAGCTAGCTGCGAGCTTGGCTTTTTGCAGTTTGTTAAGGGGTGAGCTGTAGATGTAGCTTTTATCAAAAAAGAACAAGAGATTTAGTCAAATCGCATATGTGGCGAAAATGAATCCATTACATGTTTACCAACTGCCAATTACAGGTGTAACACGGGAAAAGCTCGCTTTTCATATTTATTAAAATTTCTTTTTGAACAATAGTTGACTACTCAACTAATTCTTGGTAAATTAGTTGAGTAGTCAACTATTGTTTTTTAAAAGAATCGGAGGGTATTATGAAACGAAGTGTCGGACGGTTGATTTCGATTTTGTATCGAAAAAATCAAATTTATTTGAATGCGGCGATGAAGCCGTTGAACATTACTACGGCAGAACAGCCGATCCTGATGTATCTTTATCGACATAACGCAGTGACTCAGGAGGAAATTAGCACTTACTTGCAAGTAGATAAGGCACTGACGGCTCGGACGGTTCAATCGCTGATTAAAAAGGGTCTGGTTACAAAGGAAAAGGATGAAAAGGACAAACGCTGCAATAAAATTTCTATGACACAAAAGGGTCTAGATATGCGAGAAGCGATGGTCGAAAAATTTGTCGGTTGGAATAAGATCATGCTAGAGGGAATGGATGAATCTAAGCGTAATCTGCTTTTTGAATTATTAGAGGAGATGGTCGAGAAAACCGAACAACATGATTTAAAGGGAGGAAATTAAATGGAAGCAGCGAATCCGTTAGGGACAGAAAAAATTCCCAAGTTGTTAATACAATTTTCTATTCCAGCAATCATTGGAATGGTAGTCAATGCGTTGTACAACGTAGTTGATCGGATCTATATCGGTCATGCACCAGGCTTGGGAGCAAATGGTTTGGCGGGGATCACAATCGGATTTCCGATTATGATTATTTTATTATCAATTGGTATTTTATTTGGTGTCGGGGGAGCGACGCTTTTTTCTATGAAGCTGGGCGCTGGAAAAACAGAGGAAGCTGAAGGTGCGATGGGAAATGCTTTTTCTTTATTGATTATCAGCGGGCTCCTATTTATGCTGATGGGGCATCTGTTTTTATCTCCAATGTTGGCGACTTTTGGCGCTAGTGATAGCGTTCTGCCTTATGCCATCAGCTATATGCGGATCATTTTTTCAGGTGCCGTTTTTCAGATTGTTAGTATTGGTATGAATAACTTTTTGCGGGCGGATGGACAACCTAAGTTAGCCATGATCACAATGTTTATGGGCGCAGGCGTCAATATCATCCTTGATCCAGTCTTTATCTATGTTTTTGATATGGGGATGGCAGGCGCAGCCTTAGCTACGATCTTATCGCAGTTTATTTCGATGGTTTGGATTTTAAGTTATCTGCTTAGTAAACGCAGCCATCATCAGATTCGGCTTAAGAATATGCGAATCAAAGGGCGTGTCGCTGTTCGTATCACTACTTTGGGTATGCCTAGTTTTCTGTTGCAGTTGGGGAATAGCATTTTGAACGTTGTTTTGAATATGTCGTTATTGACCTACGGTGGAGATATTGCGGTATCTGGAATGGGAATCGTCAACAGTATTCAAACGATTCTATTGATGCCGATTACGGGACTTATTCAAGGTGCGCAGCCGATCGTTAGTTTCAATTATGGGGCAAAAAAATTTGGTCGGGTAAAAGAAGCGCAAAAATATGCGATCACGGTCGCTACAACGATTGTGTGTATTGGCTGGTTAGCAACGAGGATCATGCCAGAACAGCTGGTGCGGCTATTCAATAATGAGCCTGAACTTCTGACGTTTGGAACGAAGGCCTTGCAAACATGGTTCTTGTGTTTGCCAGTTATCGGCTTCCAAATTGTCGCTTCGAATTTCTTTCAGGCCACAGGAAGAACCCGATCGGCTATTTTCTTAACATTGACTCGTCAAATCATTTTATTAATTCCAGCAATTTTACTTTTTTCAAACACTTGGGGAATGGATGGCTTACTGCATGCGGCACCTTTTGCTGATGCAAGCGCGGCGCTGTTGACGGGAATTCTCTATACGATTGGTATCAGACGCCTTAGTAAGGAAGAATCGGCGGTGTCTGATTTAGAGTATGAGGCAGAATAATTAGATAATGAATGAGGAGCAATCAAATCGTTGGATTTGATTGCTCTTTTTTATTATGTCTATTGAAAAATGATTCTCCATTCACATGAATAAAATTTCATGTTATTTTATATTGACACTATTTTGACTGGATGATAAAGTATCGTTGTTGAATCGTAATCATTACGATTTGATATTCGCAAATTGTAATGTTCTAACGAGGATAGTTAGCGAGGTGAGGGGTCTAATTCTTTTAAGCTTCTTTTGGAGGATTTCGATCCAAAAAACGGGAAAGAGGTGAAGCGTGTTTTTTTAACTGAATAGTCAATGAGAAAAATTTAAACGAGAGAAAGAGGTCTGAAATGAAAAAGAAATTAGGGATTCTACTGATCAGTCTACTTGCGCTTGTCGGTTTATCCGCTTGCAAAGAAGCTAGTCAAGCGGAGTCTAAAAATAAAGAGAAGCAGTTGAAAATTGTTGCAACTTTTTACCCAATGTATGATTTTACCAAAAATATTGTTGGAGATGCAGGAGAAGTTTCTTTGTTGATGCCCGCCGGAACGGAGCCCCATGATTATGAACCATCCGCCAAAGACATGGCAAAGATTACAGAAGCGGATGCGTTTGTTTATCACAATGATAATATGGAAACCTGGGTACCAAGTGCAATCGACTCTTGGAAGAAAGGGAAACCGAATGTCATTGAAGGCACAAAGGAAATGCTATTGCTGCCAGGTGGTGAGGAAGAACATGATCACAGTCATGAAGAAGGCCATCATCATGAATTAGATCCTCACACATGGTTATCGCCGCATCAAGCGATCAAAGAAGTGACTTCGATCAAAAATCAGTTAGTCAAACTGTATCCGGAGAAAAAAGCGATTTTTGAGACAAACGCTAAAAACTATTTAGCAAAGCTTGAAGACCTAGATAAAAACTATACAGATACACTTAAAGAGGCGAAGCAAACGAATTTTGTCACACAGCATACTGCATTTAGCTATCTAGCTTTAGACTACGGTTTGAATCAGGTTGGAATTTCGGGGATCAATCCAGATCAAGAACCCGACCCTTCACGTATTGCGGAGCTGAAGCACTACGTCGAGGATAACGGGATCAACTATATTTATTTCGAGAATAATAATCAAGGAAAAGCCGCACAAACACTGGCCGATGAAACCAATATTCAGCTGGAGGTGCTCAATCCGCTGGAAAGCTTAACCAAGAAGCAGATGGATGCAGGCGAAAGCTATCTATCCGTTATGCAGGAAAATTTGACGGCATTAAAGAAAACTACGGATGTTGCGGGTAAAGAAATAAAGACTGAAAAGGAAACTGCGGCGGAGCAGACAATCTATAACGGCTATTTCAAAGATTCTCAAGTAAAAGACCGAAAGTTATCTGATTATTCCGGTGAATGGCAATCCGTTTATCCGTTATTGGGAAAAGGTACATTAGATCAAGTTTTTGATTACAAAGCCAAACTGAAGAAAGATAAAACAGCAGCAGAATATAAAGAATACTACAAAACTGGGTATAAAACCGATGTTGATGAAATCAAGATTACTGGTAAGCAGATGGATTTCATCGTTAACGGGAAACATCACAAATATACCTATAAGTATGCTGGATATGAAATTTTGACGTATGAAAAAGGCAATCGTGGTGTTCGTTTCACGTTTGAAACCGATGATCCGAATGCTGGAAACTACAAGTATGTTCAATTCAGTGATCACGGGATCGCACCAGAAAAAGCGGCTCATTTCCATATTTATTTTGGTGGAGAAAGTCAAAAAGCCTTATACGAAGAGCTCGATAACTGGCCAACCTATTATCCAGTAAACATGACAGGTCAGGAAATTGCACAGGAAATGCTGGCGCATTAAACGGAGGTAGAAATAATGGAGAAGACTGATCTAGCAAGTGCCTATCGCCGTTTGAAAAGTCCTAATATCAAGACGCGTAAACGTGCGTTGAAAATCATTAAAGAAGCGAAAAGAAATCAAATAAAGAAATAGTGGAATCTATCTCCTCGGCGGGAGATAGATTTTTTTAATATAGCAGAACCTTGTGAAAGAGAACCAGCAAGCGAGCTAGACCATAATAAATCTATCTAGAAGTTCAGTTTTTGTCATCTTTTGTGAAGTATCTTGCAAAATAATGTTGAAAACAACCAGAAAAAATGGTTAAATGAGAATGAATCTCATTATCATTTGAGTTTCGTAGTTGTTGGTTGATTAATGAAAAATTAGGAAGGAGTTAAATAAATGAAGGATGAATCAGTCTTGATTCGTTACATCAAGAAAAAGCAGGGATTGTTAACAACCTCGGGGATTTTAGCGACAGTTTCAACCGTGGTCCAGTTCATCCCCTTTTATTGTATTTACAAAATTATTGAATTACTAATGGTCGGAGATTATTCGGCTGGCAGAATGTTCCATTGGAGCTTGGTCTCGATGGGCAGCGTATTGGTGGGGGTAATTCTTTTATATGCCTCATCTATGTGTTCGCATGTTGCTGCCTTTGATATTTTGTATGAAATCCGAATGGATATTCTGCAGCATTTGTCAAAGGTCTCAATGGGCTATTTTACGCGAAAATCCAGTGGTCAATTGATGAAGATCATTGATCAGTGTGTCGAAAAAATGGAATCCTTTATTGCACATCAAATTCCAGATATTGTCTCGGCTTTGATTTTCCCTCTGATCTATATTGGACTGATGCTGAAGATTGATTGGCGCTTGGGCTTGATGTCACTAGTCCCGCTTTTCCTTGCAGTTGGTATCTATGCTAGTTTGATGGGAAAAACGATGAAGAACAACAAAGTTAAACAATATCATGATGCGCTAGAAGCGATGAACAGTAATGGTGTGGAGTATATACGCGCGATGCCAGCAGTTAAAGTGTTTGGTCTATCTGTCGGAAATTTTAAGCGATTCCATCAAAGTATCAAGGATTATCGAAACCTGGTAATGGATTGGTCGAATGGCTTTCGAACAGGCTACGTTTTATTTACCACATTAATAACATCTGTTGTTTTGTTTGTGATGCCGCTGGGGGCCTATTTAATCAGTCAAAGTCCACAAGACAAAACTTTGTCACTAACGGTGATGCTGTTTATCATTTTGGCTTCAGGGACGACGGGACCTTTCATGAAGTTGATGTATGCCGCCTCTACCTTTAGTAATGTCAATGAAGGAGTAAAACGAGTCGATGAGATTTTTGCTGAAGCACCTGTAATCGAAAAAGCGGATACCACGAAGTTTTCCGGCAATCGCATTTCCTTTGAAGATGTCTCGTTTGCCTACACAGAAGGCAACCAGGTACTGAAAAAAGTAAGTTTTGACTTGCAGCCAAATACGATGAACGCGTTAGTCGGACCATCTGGTGGCGGGAAAAGCACGATCGCTCAGCTGCTGTTACGCTTTTACGATCCGGCAGAAGGCGCAATAAAAATCGGCGGAACGGATATTCGCGAAGTAACGATTGATACTTTGATGCGGGATGTTTCGTTTGTTTTTCAAGATGTCACGCTTTTCAATGATACGATCGCGGCGAATATTCGCTTAGGCAATAAAAAAGCCAGCTTAGAAGAGGTTCGTTGGTCGGCTCAATTAGCGCGTTGTGATGAATTTATTCAAGAATTACCTAGTGGCTACGAGACGATGATCGGTGAGCAGGGTATTTTCTTATCTAAGGGTGAGGCGCAGCGGATTTCAATTGCGCGGGCATTATTGAAAAATTCATCCATTCTGGTTTTGGATGAGGCGACTGCCTATGCGGATGCTGAAAATGAAGTCTACATTCAACAAGCAATCAGTGAACTGGTCAAAGGAAAAACGGTTTTGATTATTGCCCATCGTCTTTGGACGATTCAGCATGTGGATCAAATTTTGGTTTGTGATAAAGGCGAAATTCAAGCTGCTGGAACCCACGAAGAATTACTGGCAGACAATCCGCTTTATCAAAAATTGTGGATGATCAATGAAGAAACCAAAGATTGGGAGGTCAAGTAGGATGAAAGATGCGATTTACAATATTACCTCTGGTGAACCGAAAACATTGGCTCAATCGACTTTTTGGGCGACGTTAGAATCAATTGCCCGCTTACTGCCTGCAGTGATTGCATTTTATGGAATTTTCGAACTGTTTGAATCCTATCAGCAAAATCGTTCATTAGACACACGGCTGTATCTCTATTTGATTCTGGCTAGTGTGGTGTGGTTTGCGGTACAAGTCTTGATTTCTACGATCGCCTACGACAGACAATATACGGCGGCCTATGATGTTTCCGAAAAAGGACGCACCAAGTTAGCGAATCATTTACGCAAACTTTCGTTAGGCTTTTTAGATAGTCGCGATCCTGGTGATTTAACAACTATGATGTTGGGGGACTATGCACTGTTGGAAAGCGCGGTGTCCCATTTGGTTCCCCAGGCACTTGCAGCAGTCATTTTACTGATTATGGCCTTCATTTCTTTATGTTTGATTGATTGGCGAATGACGCTATGCTTGTATGCGATGCTGCCGATTGTCTTGTTGGTAGTTAAAGGGTCGAATATTTTAATGAAGAAATTAGGCGGACGACACATTCAAGCCAAAGTAGAAAGTGCTTCACGCCTTCAAGAGTATTTGCAGGGAATTAAAGAAATCAAAGCCTATTCTTTAGGCGGGCAGCAGTTTGCCAGAATTCAACAGGCTTTTGATACACTGCGCAAGGAATCCATCCGAATCGAAGGTTTTTTAGGACCGGTTGTCATGGTAGCTATCTCGCTTTTACGGATGGGCTTGCCGATCTTAGTTTTCATGGGTTCTTACTTGCTTGCACAAAGAAGTCTGGTAGAATCCGTTTTTCTAGTCTTTATTGTCGTGGCCAGTCGGATTTACGATCCCTTCACTACCTTGATGATCAATTATACTGAGATGCGGTATGCGCTGATCAGCGGCGAACGAATCATGGAAATTCGCAATCAGCCAGAGGTTCAAGGAACCGAGGAGCTAACTGAAGATTATACGATTCACTTTAAGGAAGTGAGCTTTTCTTATAAAGACGAGCCGGTATTGCAGAAAATAAATGTAGAAATCCAGCCGAGAACATTGACCGCTTTAGTCGGTCCGTCAGGCAGTGGAAAATCGACGATCGTAAAACTACTGGCGCGTTTTTATGATGTTCAAGAGGGCGTCATCGAGATCGGAGGCAAAGATTTGACGACAGTGAATCCAGAAAACCTCTATAGTCATCTATCGATGGTGTTTCAAGATGTCTATCTATTTAAAGACACGATCTTAAATAATATTCGTGTCGGTAACCAGACAGCTACCTTTGAAGAAGTGGTAGAAGCGGCTAAAAAGGCCCATTGTCATGAGTTTATCAGTGCCCTTCCAGATGGCTATGACACATTGGTGGGTGAAGGCGGATCAACCTTATCGGGCGGAGAGAAGCAGCGAGTCAGTATTGCTCGAGCCTTCATTAAACAGTCTGAAATCATCTTGTTGGATGAAGCGACAGCGGCTCTCGATTTAGAAAATGAAGCGGGCGTTCAGCGCGCCATCAAAAATTTGGTAGCAGATAAAACCGTGATCGTAATTGCTCATCGATTAAAAACCGTCATGAACGCTGATCAGATCGTTGTTTTAGAAAAAGGAAAAGTGGCGGCTAAAGGAAAACATTCAGACCTTTATCAAAACTGCGACCTTTACCGAAAATTAGTCGATATGCAAAATGAAGCCACCAATTGGAAATTTAGTAAATAGTAATTCACTAATAGGGAGTATTAAGGAGTGACAGAATGAAAAAGAAAAAAACAGATAAGCTTATCTCGAAAGATTATTTAACGATCGGATTATACACAGTAGTAGAAATCGTCGTAATGATGGTCATGTCGATGGTGACTCTGCCGTTCATGGCTTGGTTTTATCCCTATGCGACTGCTTTTGTTTTGTTTTTTACTTGTCCGATCTACTTATTGATGGCCTATAAGGTTGGTAAAAGAGGGACGCTGTTACTTTTTGGTGCGATTAACGGACTATTTTACGCCATAATGGGAACCGTCTATATCCTGCCAATCACAATAATCGGCGGGGTGATCGGCGAAGTGATTTTGGCGAAAACCAATGGGTACCGAAAGTTGGGTGCTCAAACTGTGGCCTTCACGATCTATAATCTTCTATATGGATTTTCAAATTATATTATTTTAGCAATTTCTGTTGACTACTATTATACATTGATGGAAAGTACCGGCTACACAGAGAATCGGATTGAATATTTAACGGAGCCATTTTGGATCATGGTTTCTGCCGCAGCGTTGATTGTTGCGATCTGTTTAGGCTGCATCTTCGGGTACAAATTATTGAATAAGCACTTTGTAAAAGCGGGCGTTATCAAATCTGCCTAGCTAAAAGGAGACATTTATGAAAAAAAGTATCGATCCGAGAATCCAGTTTCTTTTACTGATCCTTCAAAGTATTTTAGTGTTGTGCGCTGGGATGGATCAATTGATTTTATTGAACGTCTCCGCGCTGCTGTATTTAATTTATTCAGGCTTTTTTCAACTGGCGATTAAAATGAGTGTGGTGATTGCCGCAACAACAGCACTATATTTTTATATCGTCGCGACGGATCAGCAGTGGATAAAAATTCTCGGTTTTTTATGCTTTCTGGTCTTGCGGTTCGGTCCGGTCATTATGATGGCGCGAATATTACAAGAGGTACCGACCGGACATTTAATGGCTGCGATGCAGTCCTTAAAATTACCGAAAAATTTTATTCTCACCTTAGCTGTGACGTTACGCTTTTTCCCTATCATCAAGATGGAAAACGACACGATCCAAATGTTCGCCCGCTTGCGAGGCTTATCCTATTCTCAACCTAGAAACTGGCTGCGACCCTTGCAGGCGTTTGAATGCACCTTTGTTCCTTTAATGATGCGAACCATGAAAATTACGGATGAATTGACGGCCGCTGCTATGACGAAAGGGATGGATCATCCTGGACAGCGAACGTCCATTTATCAGACGCGTTTGACTAGCAGAGATTTATTAGTGGTTGTTCTTTTTATCGGTTATGCGATCTGTATTTTTACATTCAACTTTTTGGAGGTCTAGAGGATGAGGGGGAAATCAGCGATCAAATTAACAGATGTCTGTTTTAGTTATGACGGGGAAGAACCGCAATTGAACAACCTATCGTTAGAAATAGACAAAGGAGAGTGTGTGTTGGTGACTGGGGCCTCAGGCTGCGGTAAAACCACGCTGACGCGTTTGATTAACGGACTAATTCCCCACTATTACGAAGGAGAATTAACCGGTGATCTTCAATTAAATGGAAAAAGCACCTCAACTTTAGCAGATTGGGAATATGGGGAACAAGTCGGAAGTGTTTTTCAAGATGCTCGTTCACAATTTTTTACCTCTAATGTGTTAGACGAGTTGGCCTTTGCCTCTGAAAACTATCGACTTGAAGCAGAAACGATTACTCAGCGAATTGATCAGGTACTAGAATTAAATCGAATGGATTATTTAAGAAAACGAAAATTATCACAGCTTTCAAGTGGCGAAAAACAAAAGGTCGCGATGGGAGCAGTCGAAGTTCATCATCCTGAGATTTTTGTACTGGATGAACCTTCCGCCAATTTAGACAATCAAGGCAATGCGCAATTAGCAGCAACAGTGGAGCAGCTAAAAAGAACAGGAAAAACGGTGGTGATTGCGGATCATCGCATTCATTATTTGATGGAGGCTGCCGATCGAGTTGTTTATATGGCAAAAGGTGAAATCGCGGCCCAATGGACGATTGAAGAGTTTCGCCAGTTATCAGAGGCGCAACTGCATTCTTATGACATTCGGGAAAGGCGGGAAATTGCTCTTGCGGAATTATTAAGAGCAGAAACGGCTGTGAAGGAGCCATTTTTATCCTTGAAGGATTTAGCAATCGGCTACCACCGTTTAGCGCCAAGTTTGATTAAGAACCTTAATATAGAGTTACCTAAGGGCGAAATTGTACTGTTTACTGGTGGGAATGGCTTAGGAAAAACCACCCTAGCTCGCACCCTGTGCGGATTGAACAAAGAACAGGCAGGGGCGATCAGTATCGAAGGTCAGCTTCAATCGGCCAAAAAACGCCGCGGGAAATGTTGGTTTGTATTGCAAGATGCGGATTATCAGCTGTTTTCTGACAGTGTGCTGAATGAACTGCTGTTGGGGATGAAAAAAACTGAGGAAAACCAGGCAAAAGCAGAGAAACTATTAAAAGAATTAAATTTATGGACATTCAAGGAGCAGCACCCGGCTACATTATCTGGCGGGCAGAAACAACGCTTGGTTTTTGCTGTTGGCCTAATGCGAGAGCCTGAATTACTAATCCTAGACGAACCAACTTCGGGTTTGGATGCGGGAAATATGCGGCGAGTTCAACGAATGATCGTCGATTACGCCGATAAAGGGATAACCTTCGTTATTATTACCCATGATTTTGAATTTGCGAAAGGATTTGGTCAACGTACAATCGAATTAAGTCAGCATGGTGCTCAAAGTACGCAGCAGCCAGACTTAGCATTACTTAAATAAACGGAGAAGACTTCAAGACAGTAATATCTGCTGCCTTGAAGTTTTTTGTGTATAAAAATGAAAAAGTCGGGGTGATTGGATTAAATAGAAGAGCTTGATTGCTTTTCGTATTTTTTGGAATATACGTGTTGTTAAAAAAACTAATACATAACCCGTATCCTTAATTTTTCGACGATCTTTTGCAGCTGCTCCGGCAAAGGTCGATCGGTAACGATGATGTCGACTTGATCTAAGGGAACACTGATGTTGAAGTGGGTTACGTCGAATTTACTATGATCCATTAATGCGACTAAGCATCGAGTGCTTTTGGAAAAGCTTCGTTTGATTTCCGCCTCATAAGGATTCGTGTCTGAGATCCCCTTCTCACTCAGCCCACGTCCGGAAGTGAAGGTGATATCGCTGTAATGCAGTCCAATATTATTGACCGCTTCTGTGCCGTACGTATTCATATATGAAGGATTGACCTCACCACCAGTCAAATGAACCTTCTTCTTATCAAATTGCAGGATCGTTTGGGCAGTCGTCACCGAATTCGTCAAACAGATCAGATCCTCAAAGCGTTCTAATTTCTCCGCCAGCTTCATTACTGTCGTACTGGAATCGAGAAAGATTTTTTGTCCATCCTTCACCAGCGTGGTCGCTAATTTGCTAATGTGTTCTTTTTCCTTTAATTGGATTCGATTCGTATAATGCAGTGAAAGATCCATTGGAGAAACGACTGGTTCAATAATGCTGGCGCCGCCGCTTACTCGATTGATTTGACCCTGTTTCTCTAAAATACTTAAATCTCTTCTGATCGTCGCACTGCTGACGAATAATTCTTTAGCCAACTTTTCAGTCGTGATAAACTTTCGATCCTTCAATAGATCGAGGATCGTTTCATGTCGTTCAATAGGTATCATGGAGTCACTCCTTTTTAGTTTTGTCCATTTTTGATTGAAAAAGCGTATAAATGTGATTGTTGATAATAAACTGCGCAAGTTATTGTTCAAAAATGATTGATGGCTATAATTATAACTGTAAACGTTAATAAATTCTACATAGGCCTATGTAAAAAAAATCGGAGGGATTGGGATAGTTTGGAAGAGTGGTTAAATCTTAAAGGAAAAACAGCAATCGTAACTGGTGGTTCCTCTGGAATCGGTGCATCGATCATCGAAGAGCTGTGTGGATTAGGGGTGAATGTTGTCAATGCTGATTTGAATGAAGGAGCGTTTCAGCATGAGAAGCTTTTCTTTGTGAAAACGGATGTTTCTTCACGGGAATCGGTTAAAGAAGTAGTATCTAAAACACTTGATAGATTCGGACGAGTCGATTGTTTGATAAATAATGCCGGAATTAATATCCCGGCTTTGTTGGTTGATTCGAAGAACCGACATGAGATTTCTGATGATTTGTTCTCAAAAATGATCAATGTCAATTTACAAGGAATCTACTTGATGAGCCAGCAGGTCGGAAAGCATTTGGTCAAGCAAGGAAATGGGGTCATCATCAATATGTCTTCCGAAAGTGGATTGGAAGGATCGGAAGGGCAAAGTATCTATGCCGCGACTAAGGCGGCAGTCAATAGCTTGACCCGCTCTTGGTCGAAAGAATTAGGCAAACAAGGTGTACGAGTAGTTGGTTTAGCACCAGGTATCATGGAAGAGACTGGCTTACGTACCTTGGCATACGAAGAAGCCTTGGCTTATACCCGAAGCTTGACGGTCGATGAGTTAAGAGCCGGCTACAGCAAAACAAGTACGATCCCATTAGGCAGAAGCGGCAAGCTATCAGAAGTGGCAGACACAGTTGCTTATTTAATGTCTGATCGAGCTTCATATATTAGTGGCGTGACCATTAATATTGCTGGTGGAAAAACGAGAGGCTAGGAGAATGATGATGAAGACAAAAGCGGTTCGATTATATGGAAAAGAAGATTTACGTTTAGAAGAGTTTGAATTACCAAAAATCAAACGAGACGAGATTTTGATGAAGATCGTGACAGACAGTATCTGCATGTCTACGTGGAAATTAGCCAAACAAGGCGAGGATCATAAAAAATCGCCAAATGATTTGAAAAAAGAACCAGTCATCATTGGTCATGAGTTTTGTGGAGAACTGGTACAGATCGGTGACAAATGGCGAGATAATTTCAAAAAAGGTCAAAAATATGTCTGTCAAGCGAATTTACAGTTGCCTGACGATCCATCGTGTCCCGGATACTCCTATGTTTATTGCGGTGGGGACGCGACATACATCGTGATTCCCAACGACGTTATGAAGCAGGATTGTTTACTTGAATTCAATGGTGATACTTATTTTGAAGGCTCTTTGGTTGAGCCACTCTCTTGTGTGGTTGGTGCATTTAAAGCCAATTATCATTTAAAACCAGGCAGCTATGATCATCAGATGGGGATCAAGGAGCAGGGAAATTTCCTGCTGCTAGGTGGGACTGGTCCAATGGGATTATTGACTATTGATTATGCTTTGCACGGGGAAAGAAAGCCTCGGAATTTAGTGGTGACTGATTTACATGAAGATAAATTGGCTAGGGCGGAAAAGCTTTATCCGAGTACAGACGAAACGACCGCTTACTTTATCAATGTCGCGGAACAATCATTGGAAGAACAAAAAGCGGCATTATTAAAAATTGCGCCCAACGGCTTTGACGATATTTTTGTTATGGTACCGACGGAGGGAATCGTCGCCTTAGCTTCAGATCTGCTAGCTGAGGATGGTTGCTTGAATTTCTTTGCTGGACCGCAAAATCGAGTGTTCCGCTCGTCGATCAATTTCTATAATGTGCATTATTACTATACTCATTATGTTGGAACCTCCGGCGGAACGACAGAGGATATGCGCGATGCGATTAATTTGATCGAAAATAAAACTGTCGATGTAGCTAAAATTGTAACCCATATTTTAGGATTAGATGCAGTGGCAGAAACGACATTAAAACAACCAGAAATCGGTGGAGGTAAAAAATTAGTCTACGTCGAAAAGGAAATGGAACGACAAGCAATAGATGACATTGATCCTTCAAGCGAACTTGGGAAGATATTGGCAGAGAATCAGGGTATTTGGTCTAAGACAGCTGAAAATTATCTGTTGGAAAAATAAAATTGAATCGAGGAAAATAACATGTTGGTAAAAATGAACGAGTTATTGAAAGAAGCACAGACGAAAAAAGTCGGTATCGGAGCATATAATGTGCCAAATCTAGAAGCAGTTCGAGCTGTGATCGCAGCCGCAGAAGAATTAAATCAGCCAGTTATTCTTGCTCACGCACAGGTACATGAGCCGGTGATCCCATTATCAGAAATAGGACCGATTATGGTCCAGTATGCTAAACAAGCTAAGGTTCCGGTATCCGTTCATTTAGATCATGGTACTTCTTTTGATTTATGTGTACAAGCATTGGAGATGGGGTTTACATCGGTCATGTTCGATGCTTCGGATCAGAGCTTTGAAGAAAATGTAAAAGGTACGAGTGAAATGGTCAAAATTGCTCATGCTTTAGGTGCCAGCGTTGAAGCGGAGTTAGGACATGTTTTTACTTCTGAAGTCGGTGGCGAAGCCGGAGCGGAAGACCGTGTTGTCTATAATGTGGAAGATCATGCAGGAGACGACATGTACACTGATCCTGAAGCGGCTAGAAAATTTGTTGAACAAACCAATGTCGATTGTTTGGCGATTGCTTTTGGAACAGCTCACGGTATCTACTTAACGAAGCCGGAGCTAAATTTAAATCGCGTTTCTGAAATTGCTGAAGTGGTTGATATTCCATTGGTGATGCACGGCGGCTCCGGTGTTTCCAAAGAAGACATGCAAACAGCGATCAAAAACGGCATCTGTAAAATCAATTACTTTGCTTACATGAATAAATCTGGCGGCGAAAAGGTCGAGGAGTATATCACTAGTCTAGGCTCAGAAATACCATTCTTCGATGAAATCAGCAAAAAAGGGATCGAAGGCATGAAGGAAAATGTAGTAGAATCAATGAAAGTGTTCAGTATGCAATAAACATACGAATTCAGGTCTCAGATAATTCTATTACCTGAGACCTGTTCAAAAAATGAAAAGAGGCGAAAAAAAATGGTAAAAATTATCGCGGCGACTGGTTGTCCTGTGGGAATCGCACATACGTATATGGCTCAAGAAGCACTGGAAATGGCAGCGAAGGCTAGAAACATTTCGATCAAAGTAGAGACTCATGGGCAGATCGGTGTTGAGAACGGGTTGACAGATGAAGAGATAGCGGGAGCGGATGCGGTCATTATTGCGGCTGATAAAGATGTCGGAATGGATCGTTTCGTCGGCAAAAGAGTAGTTGAAGCGTCGGTAACACAAGGTATCAAAGATGCAGATAAACTAATAGAAGAAGCATTGAATGGCGGCGGTCATATTATTGGTGGTGATAAAGCTGCGACTGTGAATGTGAAGAAAGCTACAAATCTAAAAGCAAGCTCTTCAGGAAAATTATCTTTAGGCAGTGCGATGTACAAACATTTGATGAACGGAATCTCCCATATGTTACCGTTCGTAGTAGCTGGCGGTTTCTTAACTGGGATGTCGTTCCTATGGGGAATCTATAGTGCTGACCCTACAAATGCACAATATAATGAAATCGCTGCCATGATCAAAACGATTGGCGGTGTAGGGATGGGCTTAATGGTTCCGATCTTTGCCGCATATATCGGGATGAGTATCAGCAGTACCCCAGGTCTAGTCGCCGGTTTCATTGGCGGGATGATCGCGGATACTAGCGGCACTGGTTTTATCGGCGGGATTTTTGCCGGCTTCTTAGGCGGATATGTTGTTTACTTTTTAAGTCAAGCATTCAAAAAGCTACCGAAGATTTTAGATGGATTAAAGGCGATTTTCTTACTGCCCGTTTGCGCGGTGTTTATAACCGGCATGATCATGCTCTTGTTAGCCGAACCAATCGAAGCGCTAAATAGTGGATTGACCGGATTTATTGCTGGCTTCCAAGATTCCAGTCCGATCGTTTTAGGTACATTAGTTGGTGTTATGTGCTGTATCGATTATGGCGGTCCCTTCAATAAAGCCGCTTATGTAACAGCGCTGGCTCTGCTGGCTGAGGGCAATCAGTATATGATCGCCGGTGTTTCAGCTGCGTGTATCGTTCCAACTTTAGCGACCGGAATCGCGGTTTTGGGCTTTAAAAAATATTATGACGAAGAAGAATTCAGCTCAGGTATTGTAAATATTTTATTAGGTTGCACCCATATTACAGAAGGTGCGATTCCTTTTGTGGCAAAAGATCCGTTGAGAAATATGCCATCCATGATGTTAGGCGGAGCGATCGGTGCTTCCTTAACCTATATGTTCGGCGTTCAAGATCCGGCCCCCCATGGTGGCTTCATTGTGATTCCTGTCGTTGAAAAAGCGCATCTGTGGGTACTTTCGATCATTATTGGCGCGATCGTCAGCGGTCTGCTACTAGGCTATTTTAAGAAACGTTCTTACACAAAAATGATGGCAGCGGAGGGATAGCATGGTACTGATTGTAAAAGAATTAATCGATTTACGGCAAACCTGTCGTTCTAAACAAGAAATTTTTGAACAAGCGGCTTCCATAGCCTTCCACCAGGATCGAATTACTAATCCAGTAAGAGTCGTTGAAGGACTCTTTCAGCGTGAAGCTCAAGTAAGTACAGGAATGATCGATGGATTTGCGATTCCTCACACGCAAAATGAGGCGGTCAAGCTTCCTTCGATCATTATATTGCGAAATGATGCCGAAATTGAGTGGGAAACCTTAGATGATAATGATGTAAAATTTGTCTTAGTAATCTTGATTCCAAAACAAGCAGAAGACAATCTGCACCTCACGATTTTGTCTTCATTATCACGTAAATTAATGGACGAAAAATTCCGCAAATACCTTTTGGCAGCAGAATCAAGAACGGAAATAGTGGATCTGTTGGAAGACTTCACTTGATTATTTTTTGAATAGCTTAAATAAAACTAAGATTTTGTCTACCAACTTTTAGATTCATTAATCAGTAAACACAAAGTAAATTTTTTCTTGACTAAACATAGGAACGAGGTGTGTCAATTACTTTTACACACCCTCGTTCTTTCATTTATACTTGACAAATAAATCATACACTTATATTATAGATAAATAATATCTCTAATAAGAAATGGAGGGAAATGTTATGAAGTTTACCAAAGCCGCAAATATGGGTCTGCATGTCATGGTCTATTTTGCTCAAAAGGATCAGATAGATAGTAATTTGAGTATTCATGACTTAGCGGACAAATTTGAGGTTTCACCTTCTTATTTATCAAAAATTTTAACCCAATTAGCAAAGGCAAATTTGATCTCATCGGTTTCAGGGGTAAAAGGCGGTTATCGTTTAAAAAAGAATTCAGTGGAAATTTCTTTTTTGGATGTCATTCATGCAATCGATGGCTTTCCCGATGAAGTTAGCTGTTTGGCTAACAATCAGCATAGTTGTCCAATCAGTAAAGTTATCAACGAGGGTGAAGATAAAATGTGGGAATATTTTGACTCGATGAAGCTCAGCCAGCTATCTGCGCTTTAAATGAAGTTTGATGCTTCATTTTTAGAATAATTAGCGATATAAAATATCTATAATATAAAATGGAAAAGGATGATGAAAATGTCATACCATACTCCCGAACACCATAATTTAGACAATGAAGAAAATTTCAAACGAATTGTCGCAGCTTTAGATAGTGAAAAGCGCAAGCAGCAATTATCAGCTGAAGCAATCATCGGTTATTTGCCAGAACTAGCTGGGAAAACGGTCTTTGATGGCGGGGCTGGAACGGGATTTTTAACCCTACCGTTAGCAAAACAGGCCGAAAAGGTGATCGCTTTTGACCAATCACAAAAAATGCTGGAATTGATCCAAGAACGAGCAAGAAACGCACGGCTGACAAATATCACAAGTATGAGTGGTGATATTAAAGCAATCGACTTGCCAGACAGCTCAGTCGATATTGCGCTCGTTTCGGTGATGATTCATGAGGTTCATCCGTTTGAGGAGGCGTTGAAGGAGTTGGCGCGCATTATTAAGCCGGATGGACAGTTTGTTATTTTAGAGTTTGAATCAGAAACTATGCATGCCAATGGTGGGCATCGAATTCCGTCATATGTAATGAAGGAAAGTTTGGAAAAACTGCAATTGCCGATTATCCAACAATTAGTACCAGCAGAAGGAATGTATTTATTCATTGTAGGTAAAAAATAAGTCAAAAGCTGTTCCAAACTCGAAAATTACGAGCTTGAAGCAGCTTTTGTCTATTAAAAATCAAATACATCCGGATCTGGACCGCTCCGCAAGGCTTCATTCAGTTTGTTTAAGCGTTCCATATCGATGGTATCCAATGCAAAATCAAAGATATCCGCATTGCTTTGCATCCGTTGTTCATGCACGGATTTTACAACGAGCAAGATATCTTGCTGGATATCCCAGCGTAGGACGATTTGGGCAGGTGTTTTTTGATGCTTTTCAGCGATCTCTTTAACGACAGACTCAGTAAGAATCTTTCCTTGCATCAATGGAGACCATGCTTGGATTTTAATGTCATGCTTTTTACAGAAATCCCGAAGTGGTTGTTGGGTTAATTTTGGATGCAACTCTACTTGATTAACTACGGGAACGATTTTTGCGAAGGACAGCAATTCTTCTAAATGATGGATTTCAAAATTGCTGACACCAATCGCTTTGATTTTTCCAGCTGCATATAAGTCTTCTAAAGCCTGCCAAGATTCTTTGAAGGCATTTTTGCCTGGCCAATGGATCAAGTATAGATCGAGATAATCTAAAGCTAAACGGTTCAGTGTTTCTTCGAAGGCTTTGATTGTTTCGTCATAGGTTAAATGATTGTTCCAAACCTTTGATGTGACAAATAACTCTTCGCGGCTTAGTCCTGTTGCGGCCAAGCCTTCTTTGATACCGATTCCAGTTCCAACTTCATTTCCATAAATTTGAGCGGTATCGATTAATCGATAGCCATTGATGATCCCGTTTTTAACGACCTCAGGGGTATCTTCGTCAGGAATTTGAAAAACGCCTAAACCTAATCCGGGAATTTTTGTTCCGTTGTTAAATGGTACTTTATCTGATAATGAATGAATCATGTGAAAGCCTCCTTATAGTTTCCTGAAGCTAGTATATTTGCCAAGTTTATTTTTGTATAGTACGTACTTTAAAGTTCTATAGTTACTAATTGGTAACTTTTGTACAGGAATGGGATAAGTTGGGTTAAAAAATTTTTATAGCTTTACAACAAATCCAATCACTTATCCTATGTTAATGACAGAGCTTTCCTCCTTCGTTACAATAAATAAAAAGCGAAGGAGCGGCCGATGAAGGGAATTGAGCAGATTATCAAGAACTTGGTGAAACGGTATGCCAAAATTCCGATTGAGGAAGAGATTCTTGGACAGTTAATTGATTTAGGAGAGTTTGTGGATTTTCCTGCTGGGGACTTAATTGTGGCGGCTGACGATGAGGAAAATAAGCTCTATGTATTAGTGAATGGGTTGATCCGCAAGTATTATTTGGATTATCAGGGCAATGATATAACCCATCAGTTTTTAGAAACAGGACAGGTTTTCAGCACGCAGCATGTGGTGTTTAGCGGACGAGTCATGTGTAATTTCGAGGCAGTAGAACCGTGTCGATTGGTATGTTTTGATTATGCGCAGGTTCAAAAGCTGATGCTGGAAGCTTCTTCATTGAGCCAAGTTTATATCGGCATTCTGGAAGAAACTCTGCGCGTTAAATTAGTCCGAGAGACGGCCTTATTAACGGAAAGCGCCACGGAACGCTATGTGAAAATGAAGGCTGAGATTCCAGATATTGATCAGCGCGTCAGTCATGCTCATATTGCTTCTTACATTGGTGTGACGCCAGTATCTTTGAGTCGGATTCGGCGGACGTTAAGGGAAGAAAATTAATGAGAAGGAGCCGAAAAATGCTAGTAAGTATCCTTATTGTATTACTTATTTTAGTAGTGATCCTTTTGGCGGTTATTCGTCAAAAGGATTTTGTAATTGAAAATGTTCCTAAATTGACGGTAACAAGTCCGGCATTTAAAGCGAGTGGCACGATTCCGGTTGATTACACTGGAAATGGAAAGGATAGTTCTCCAGAACTGCATCTTTCTGAGCTAGATGAACGAGCTGTTTCTTTAGCGATAATTATGGATGACATTGACCATCCCCTCGCCGGCGTTTATAATCATTGGCTGATTTGGAATCTGCCGGTGAGGGATACGATTCCAGCGGAAATACCGCAAGGAGAACAAGTAGCTGCGTTGAATAATGCTGTGCAGGGAATGGGCTATGGGAAACATCGCTATCGCGGACCCAAGCCGCCATTTGGCAGGCATCGTTACAAATATCATGTCTTTGTCTTGGATAAAACGTTGGCTTTACCTGCATCTTCTAGGAAAAAAGAACTATTGACTGCAATGGAGGGTCACATTCTGCAATATGGTCATTTAGTTGGAGAATATGGAAAGTAAGCGGTCTGATTTGCACCAGCGGAGCGGTAAAAGGTAAGATGAAAGCAAGAGAAAATAAAAAAGGTAGAGGAGAGAAACCATTGATTAAAACAATCCGTTTAAAAGTTCCTCAATGGCAGGGTGGAAATAATCCAACCTATTCACTTGGTTCAGATTTGCTTTCGTTTTTGGTGCCTAAAAATTTGGAGCACAAAGAAATCAATGTTCCTATTCCTGAATATGAAGTACCGCTGATAAGAGAAAATGGTGTGACCGCTCAAAGTATTGTGGCTGAGAATGTGGACCAGACAATGGCGATCATTCAAGAGGAGAAGCCTGATAAAATCATCACTTTAGGTGGCGATTGTCTAGTTTCGCAGGCGCCTTTTGATTACCTGCATGGAAAATATGGGGAGCGATTAGGGATTATTTGGCTCGATGCTCATCCAGATATTTCAACGCCGGATGTTTTTTACAATGAACATGCAATGGTTTTGGGAAATTTGTTGAAGGCTGGTGATCCTGTACTAGCAGAGAAGGTTCAGCATCCGTTTGCGGCCAAGGATATTTTATATGTTGGGCTTCAAACACCAACCTCAGATGAAAAAGCGATTTTGGAAGGATTGGGAATAGATTATCAGGTGCAAGATCAAGCGCGGATTGCTCCTAACGAAATCCAGGCGTGGCTAAGAAAACAACAGTTTACCAAAGTAGTTATTCATTTTGACCTGGATGTGTTAGATCCTAATGAATTTCGGATGTTGTATTTTTCAGAACCTGGAGTCACAGAGTATTCTGCTGCAGCCGGAAAGATGTCCTTATTAGAAGTGAAGGAGACCATGGAAGCTATTGCCGAGCAAAGCGAGATCGTTGGGTTGACCATCGCGGAGCTGTTGCCATGGGATGTTCAAAACCTAAAGAATCTTTTGTATGGTTTTGAGATTTTTCGATGAAGAAAAGACAGGAAGAAGCGCTCTTCCTGTCTTTATTTTGGGTTCATTTGCAGAGTTATCAGCGTTGTTAAGGTATCACCGTAGTAATCCTCGCCAGAAAGCCCATCGGTTATTACCCAGCCTTGTGAATTTATCAGGTTGCCATAGGCTTCTTTTTGGTTTGCGGCGTAAAGAATTGGTGCCGAAAAGCTTTTGGATTGGTTTGATGATAAGGACTTCCCTGATAGAGTGTAGCCTTCATTAATCGTGTTTTTTTCTAAGAAGAAGTTCATCATCTTGCTTAAAACTTGATTGACATCTTTGTCATTCGAGCTAGCAAGTCGCCAAGGGATTCGACAGGCATTGGCGCCATAATTGCCATCATTCACCCCAGCGATTTGATTTTTTTCCGCAGGTGTGACCGTATTATGTTCTACCCAAGCAAAGTCTGGAAGTAATCCGGTTTTGTGCTGATTACTTAAATTTTCCAGTGTCTTTACTGAACTTTCCTTAAGTGTTCGCCAGAAATTATCACCACTAAATGCTGCGAAGGTATCAAAATAGCTGGGAACAATATCCGATGGTCGAATCAAGTTATAGGAGTCAGAATCCTTTGTGGCCCAATCACCGACAGTTAATAATTTGTTAGTAGAATTATAGTTTCTCGCTTTTATTCCTAAAAGCAGTTTTTTCGCTGCGGCTTTATAGTTTGTTTGACTATTGGGCCACTGTTTGCTTGCTTCGATCAAAGCATAAGCAATATCCAGATCGCCATCTGTAGCATTCGTCGCTTCTTTTTTTATTGGTTTATTTGCTTCATATGTTTGCTGCCAGCTCATTAGCGGATTATCTTTACTGATTTGAAAATTCTTGTAGTATTGGTACAATTTATTGAAATCTTTTTCAGAAGCCCAACCACGTTTTACAGCCTCCATAGTAATCAGCATGCCATAGCCATGTCCTTCAGACAGTGAGATATCGATTTCTTCCTTGGGATTTGTTTTGACAAAGGTCCCTACAGAGCTTTTTTTCACATAAGTAGAGTGCCATTGCTGATAAGCTGACTTCTCTAATTTTTTCTGATTGTCGTTTATATTAAATAATACCATTGCGATATAGCCCCAAAAAAGCAATGCCAATAGTGACCACATAATCGCAGGACGTCTGCGCATAAAATTGCCTCCTAATTATCGAAACGTTTTGTTTTATACCATTTGCTGCTATCACGTTGAAACATTTTATCTCCTATATAGGAAAAAAATGAGACGATGGAAATGCCTATGAATAGCAGGGAATAGGTAAAGTAAGATGCAATGGCATAAAAGAAATTCGCGGCGGTCGCCTGCCCAAACTGACTAGATAAGGCCAACTGAATTTGCAGCAAGTAGATCGCAAACATTAAAGCCCAGTTCACCAGTAAAAGAGCGCCGATCTGTCGATTACTTCCGCCAAAGGTAAAAATCGCATTGACCGAAGGAAACCAAATATGCAGAAGCATTGCAACTAGGTTGGCGACAAACATGATATTCGATAGAATAATCGCCGTTGTAAACCAAAAGAATGTATTGAAATAATAGATACTTTGTAAACGGATGCGCCAGTTGGAGCCGCCGAAGATATCCTTGAGATTGCTTACGATAACCTCGTAATTTCCCTTAGCCCAACGTTTCCGTTGTCGGTAATAAACGGATAAAGTCTCTGGTTCTTGCTGGAAGGCCTCGGAACGTGGAGCCAAAGCAATCAATTTGCCGCGCTTCATGATTTTAAAGCTTAATGCGGTGTCCTCAGTCAAGGCGCCATTGTCCCAACCGCCCATTTCCCGGATCATCTCCGTTTGAATAATAAAATTAGTACCGGGGATCTGTCCAATTTTAAATAATTGCCATAAGCCTGTATGGATAATTCGTTGGCTGGTGACAATTTCCAAATTAATACAACGGGTCAAAAAGTTACGTTTATAATTTCTTGTTTTATTTCTGCCAAAGACCGCTCCATAACGGACTGGGTCTTCCAAAGCTCGTTCTACTAAGAAATGGAGCGCATTTTGCTCTGGCATGGCGTCTGCATCATAGACACAGAGGTATTCCCCATGGGCGATTTTTAAGGAATCGTTCAAGACACCGGCTTTTCCTCCAGTTCCTCTACGGTCGATTACTTTAGTTAAATAGTAGCCCTCGTACTCTGGCTGCTGAAAGATGGTATGAACTCGATCATAAGTTTCATCGTCACAATTATCCGCAAATACTAGGATTTCCATTTTTTCTCGAGGATAATTCATACTCAAAATCGCCTTTACGGTATCTTGGATGACAATCTCCTCATTATGTGCTGGAACCACAATCGTGATCAGCGGGTAGGAGCTGAGGGGCTCTAATTGATTTTTCGGTGGACGAATATTTTTTAGTAAGAAATAAACAGCTCCAAATAGAATGACCAAGGTAATAAGCAGCGAGCACCAGATCGAGAGGACCCCAAACATTAATAAAATCGTACTCATTAGTAATCCCGCCTCCTAAAGTAACGCCAAATTCGGTCCTTGATGATCAATAAGCAGATAAATAAGACAATCGCAGCAACTAAGAAAATCCCCGTGACAATCTTGCTCGCTTCAAAGAAATAATTGAGTAATTGATCCATCTGTTTTTCCTCCTTATAAAATGTATTCATCGGTCAAATCAGCTTCAGAGCGACGTTGTACGCGACTGATTACTTGCTCGGCGGTCAACTCTGTAGAGCCCTCAATGACAATCTCACCAAAACGAATGATCGTATTTTGTGATCGCTCCGCATTTTTGAAGGGAAATAATGAGAATTGTATCTTGGTAATCTTATTCAATTTTTGGATGAACTCAAGGCTGTCACCTGATTGATAAATTGGAGACATGACAACGAAGGTTCCATTTCCTAAATAAAATTGATCTTCTTCAGGTAGTCGAATATCAACTAATTCTTGGGCCAACGCCTGCAATAATTGATCTGTCGCCTGATCATTTTGATACTTTAGCTGTTCAATGAAGTCAACAGTATAAAAGGAGACAACCAAACCACGACCAGTTTTAGCATACAAATTCATGGCACATTTAAATTTTTCAAAGCGTGATTCGAATTCTCCTTTATTGTACAAGCCTGTCGTTTCATTCAGGATCGTCAAATAATGGCGCATTCTTGGCTGGAAGGCATTCATGCGTTGATTGAACAGCACGCTGTTTTTCGCCATCAGACCCAAAACAGCAAAGACTGGAATGACAATGATTAAATAGACTTTTTGCAGATTTGGCATTAGGATCGGAGTGTAATACAAAAGAAAGATTCCTGTAGAAATTACCAGCATAGAAAAAACTGCGACGGTAATCGTATTGCCTAAAAAGCCTACCAATAGCCCTAAAAAGGCTAAAAGGGAGAGGGTTACAACAGGAACAAATCCAAAACGATCATCTAAAATTAAATTTTGAATCAAGAAGACAGCGGCTAGTAAGATCGACATCCACTCGATTCGAATTCTTCGTAAATAGTTCATATCATTGTTCTCCTTGAAGGCTGAAATCTTCTGGGCGGTCTGCTAATTGAAAATAATGAGCGATTGCTTCAGTGATTCGCAGACTGGCTTTTCCGTCACCATAAGGATTGCTAGCTTTTGACATTTTCTCGTAGGCAGCGGAATCCTCAAATAATTCTCTGATAGTTTCGTAAACAGCTTGCGTTTTTGTTCCAACCAATCTGAGCGTGCCTGCTGCAACTCCTTCCGGCCGCTCTGTTTGGTCACGTAGGACTAGGACGGGAACCCCTAGGGAAGGAGCCTCTTCTTGAACCCCGCCGGAATCCGTTAAAATCAAGTAGCTTTGTTTAGCATAGTTATGAAAATCAACTACATCTAAAGGTTCGATCAACGAAATGTTTTCTGCTTCGCCCAATATTTCTTTTGCCGCCTTTCGTACTGCTGGATTTTTGTGCATTGGAAAAATAAATTGAGTATCCGGATACTCATAGGCAGATTTATGGATCGCCTCGAACACAGAATACATTGGTGCGCCTTGATTCTCGCGCCGATGCATCGTGATTAAGACGATCCGTTTCTGCCCTTTTGAAATTTCAACTGGAATTTCGTAATGGTCATCTAATGTATTCTTCATTGCATCAATAGCGGTGTTTCCCGTGACATAGATATGCTTTTCCGAATGATTTTCCTTGATCAGATTCTCTTTGCTTTTGAGTGTTGGTGCGAAAAAAAGATCGGTTAGACTATCGGTTAATTGCCGATTCATTTCTTCTGGAAAAGGCGAGTATTTGTCCCACGTTCGCAGGCCAGCTTCGACATGACCGATTGGAATCTGCTGGTAAAAAGCACTCAAGGCTGCTGAAAAGGTTGTTGTAGTATCTCCGTGAACCAATAAAATATCAGGACGATCTTTTTGTAAAATAGCGGTCAATTTTTCCATGACACGACTGGTAATTTCGTTTAAGGTTTGTCCTTGCTGCATAATATTTAAATCATAGTCAGGAATGATTCCAAAGGTCTGCAAAACCTGATCAAGCATTTCTCGATGTTGCCCAGTAACAACTACTTTTACGTTGAAGCGTGCATCCGCAGCTAATTGTTTGGCCAAAGGAGCCATTTTTATCGCTTCTGGTCTTGTTCCAAAGACTAAGAAGACTTTTTTTCTCATGATATTCCTCCTGCGAAAGTCTAATTTTTATGAACGAATAGACTATATTAAGCAAAAAATAAGACTCATCAGTTATAATTGTGAGCCAATTCATTTGAATATAAACATTCATTCACTTATTTTTATTTCCTACCTAGTATAGAAAACGTCTGTCATTTTGTCTTTTAAGAACACTTGATATTTTAAGAATGTTTCACAAGATAAGGGAAGCCAAGGAAATAACATAAAGACAAAAAAACAAGAAGAAACCGATCTTCTTGTCAGACTGTAGATAAAAGGTGCTTCAGGCTTGTAGTTTGGGTTTTGAGCAGCCTTTTTATCTGTTTTATTTTTAAATGTGTATCGCTCTTTATATCCCCCCAAAAAGAATAACGTCTATCTCTAAGGCAGCGGGTCGCTTAATCACTTGAATCGCTCATTTTTACTGTATCTTTTTTCCCCCGCAGATACCAGGTCAATCCGATGACGTGAGCGAGGTATAACACCACTAAACAAATTCGCATCAGTGTATTATCCATTAATAATCCTGGGATTAGAAAGACTACAAGGATCATTAAAAACATTTTGACCATCCCAGCATTGGTGATTTTCTTTTTGAGGATCGGCTCATCCACAGTTCGTTGATAAAAAGAGGATTGAATGAATTTGTTGTAATATTTATCTGAACTGCGCAGCCAAAAGAAGGCCGTCAGCAAGTAAAAAACGGTCGTTGGCAAAAAGGGCAGGAAGATTCCCAAAGTTCCTAGTGCACATGTGATCGCACCAAAAGAAAAATAGATGATTTTTTTCACAAGTCTGCCTCCATTAATGAATTGAAAGAAAATGCTTACGGGCTAATCTTATGATAAATGAAATGAATCAGCAATCGTTTAACGGGAAAAATATTCTGCTAGATTCAAAAAGAAGCTGAATAAACAGAAGACAAAATCATTTTCATTATTTCTTTTTTAATAAAAAAGTTTATCTATCGAGTCATTTGCCGTAAAATTTTAGTTAAAGGAACTGTGTAATGTTGAGGGAGTCATTTGTTCGTTGTAAAGGCTAAAAGGGAGAGGAACCAGATTATGAAGCGCTTTTTAAAAATTAGTTTGCTAGTGTTAGTCATTCTCGGAGGGTGTGGGAGCAAAGAAGCGGAAAACGAGACGAAAAATAAAACTTCAGAGGCATCGAAACCTAAAACAAGTAATAGGGTAAAGCTGACCTTCTCTGCGGTAGGGGATAATTTGATCCATGATTATATCTACGATCATCTCAGACAGCCCGAGGGCACCTATCGTTTTGATGAGATGTATGAACCAACACGCTATTTGAACGAGGATCGAGATGTTTCCTATATTAATTTGGAAACGATTTGTGCAGGAGAAGAGTTAGGATTGTCAGGATACCCGACTTTTAATGGTCCGACGCAGGTTTTAGATTCGCTGCATCAGGCGGGCTACAATTGGTTGTCCGCGGCGAGCAATCATACCATGGACAAAGGCGAGGAAGGGATCATCAAACAATTAGAGTATTTGGAAAAATATCCTGATATCACTGTGACAGGGTCACAAAAATCACCTGAGACCAAACGACTGCAGGTCAAAAAGATCAAGGGTGTCAATGTCGGATTTATGTCCTACACTTTTGGCTTGAATGGGATTCCTCTGCCAGAGGGCAAAGACTACCTCGTTAATCTAATTGATGAAGAACAAATCAAAAAGGATATGGAGGAATTAACGAAGGAAAGTGATGTGCAAATCGTCAGTATGCACTGGGGAGAAGAATATCAATTTACTCCGAATGAAGAGCAAACGCATTTAGCACAGGTATTAAGCGATGCTGGCGTGGATGTAATTGTCGGGGGACATCCCCATGTGATTCAGCCGATGGATTATCTGACAGGAAAATCAGGGAATCAAACGTTGGTAATGTATTCTTTAGGAAACTTCATTTCCTCTCAAGCAGAAAATGATCGTATGCTGGGCGGAATGGGCCGCTGGACGATTGATTACAATAAAAAACAGAAAGATGTCAAGATCGAACAGGTCGAATTTTGGCCGACCATTACGTATATTGGCGACAATTATCAAACGTACAAAACCTATGCGCTAAAGGATTATACAAACGAGTTAGCCAATCAGCATATGATCCATGTCAATCAAGGGCAGGATTTGTCCCGCGAATACTTTATTGAGCGAACAAAGCAGATCATGAATGACAAAGTAAAGATTGTTTATTAACACCGCAAGTCAAATCAAGCGACAAGCTTTCCTGATTTCTATACTAAAGACAGGGTGGTGGAAGGATGTATGAATGGCAGCGGCAGATCCAACAGATTGTCGAGGAGATTGATTACTGTATCGAAGGCTACAATGATGAAGCATTGACACTGCGGAGGCTTGCTCGCAAAATGGGCTACTCTGAATTTTACGCGACGCGGAAATTTAAGGAAATTTCTGGGATGTCCTTTCGTGATTATTTGCGTCAGAGAAAATTAGCTTTTGCGTTAAAGGAAGTTCGCGACAAGCAGAAAAGCTTTTTGGATATCGCCTTTGATTATGGTTTTTCCTCGCATGAAGCCTTTACCCGTGCATTTAAAAGGATGTATGGAGTCGCTCCCAGTGAGTATCGCAGGGAGCCGAAGCCGGTGGTACTTCGAACCAGAATCAGCTCATTTGACCGCTACTTTTTAGGATTAGGAGAGATCGGCATGGTGAAATCTACCGACGATATCAAGACGTATTTTGTGACGATCCCAGCCCATAAGTTTCTGTATATCAAAAACAATCAGAGTAATGGCTATTGGGATTTTTGGGAGAAGCAAAGTCGGATTCCCGGACAGGATTGTGATACGATCAGCGGCTTATTGGATAGTATCAAAGGAAAGCTAGATGATAATGGCGGTCATAAACCTGACAGCAGCAGCGGTCAAGTGATGGCGTATATCAGTGATTTAGAAGGGCGCCTTTGTGACTGGGGCTTTTTGCGATCGGAATGCTACGGCGCTCGTTTACCTGCTGATTATCAAGGAAAGGTACCAGAACAAATGCTGATGCTGGATGTTCCAGAAGCAGAGTATCTTGTTTTTGAACACGGTCCGTTTAATTACGAGCAGGAAAATCGCAGTGTCGAGGAAAAAGTAGAGCAAGCAATGGCAAGCTTCGACTTTTCGACCACTGACTATCACTATGACACTACGCCAGGACGAGTAATCTATTTTTATCATGATCCAGAACGCTTTTGGAAATATGTGAGACCAGTCAAAAAATAAGCTAAAACAGCGAAGTTGATTTTTAGTCAACTCCGCTGTTTTTTATTAATTTGATTGAATTCATTTCCCATTGGATCAGCTCCTGCCTGATCATCTTCTTTTAGCTTGGATATATTCTTCAAAGCGTTTCATACCAAGACAGCTGATAAGAATAAAAGGGAAAAATTGAATTGGAAATAAGAAAAGCAATAACGCGGCACATACATAAGGCTGGCGGAGAATAACAGTGGTACTAGCTGCCACAGCTACACCCACGATTAAGCCTGGTGTATAAGGAATCAATCGGACTACAGCAAAGCCGATTGCAGTGCTAGAAAAGATTGCCGGAAAAATCTTACCACCTCGCCAACCAAAGGAAAAGCAAAGATTCGTCAAAAAAGCCTTTCCGATCCCCAATAACAATAGATTGATGAAGGAGAGCTGAAGTGCCTGTTTGGAAAGGGGCAATAGCTGCTGTTCACCAGAAAATAGAAAATACGGCGACCACAAAGCAAATATCCCGATACAGAGTCCGGCAATCAACGCAGAAATAACTAGATTATCAATTTTTGCAGCCAGACGGTCAGTCAGCTTCTCAAGTTCCAAAAAGAGAACACCGAATAAACCACCGATCAACCAACTAACAGGGGAGAAGACTATTGCCTGCCATTTCCAAGAAATATTTTTGGGGAAATGTAGTGAAAAAATACTTTCTTCTGGAAATAATCGTTTAATAAGAAGGAATCCTAAAAGTCCGAAGCCTGTACTAAATGCATAGAGGATCGTTTTTTTCACTTTATCATTACCTGTTGGTGGATTATTTTGCTCAAATACTTCACTGACACCAGCCAACGGTGCGCGAAAAATAGCGGCTAACATTGTTCCAATACCTAATTCTAATAGTTCTTCTTTGCGTTGTAGAGTTAGCTTTAGTCGGTCACCCATCCAAGTGATCAAGCCCCCCATAATTCCAGCAAGTGCGGCTTCGGGTCCTAGGCTGGCACCAAACATCAAGACGATGATTGCTGACAAGAAATTTTTGCCTATTTGTTTTTTGTAGGTTACCCGCTTCTTTTGTTTGAATTCACTTAATGTTTCATGCATAGTTGTCGGGTATCGTCCAATTTTAGTTTGAATAAGACCAACCAAGCAGCCGCCAATTAATCCAACAAGTATCGGATAAAAGGGGATCGATAAGGTTTCTGGAATAGTTGTCCACACAACGTCTATCATAAGGTTTGTGAATGACAAAAAAACAGCGGACATGATTCCTACCAACAAGCCTAAAACACAGCTATATCCGACAAATAATGTAGAAAAGCGCATATGACACCTTCTTTCTTGAAAAGTGGTTTTAAGATCTGAACGGGTTCTTGAATTGATCCTGGCCTTCTATAGTCACAGCGCGAGCATTACTCTAAAAAATCCTGTTGTTTTCTTATTAACAATCCTAACATAAGTGAAGCCTATCGCCAGTTAATCAAGCAAAAAATCCGCAGTCAAAGAGACTGCGGGTTAAAAATAGAGAAGACTAGTCTCTGCTCATTGAATTTTTCAAAAATTCTTCATCATTAGGGTCACCAGAACCGCGTTGGTTTTTATCAATCGCTGCGATGAGACTCATTTCTTCATCTGTTAATGTGAAGTCAAAGACATTGATATTTTGCGCAATCCGTTCTGCGTGAACCGATTTTGGAATTACAATGATCTCTCGTTGCAAGTGCCAGCGCAAAATGACTTGAGCAACTGATTTATTGTGAGCTTCAGCGATTTTCATTAACGTTGGATCGTCTAAAACATTACTCTTGCCTTGACCAAGCGGGCCCCAAGCTTCGTGAGCGATATCCAAGCTTCTCAAATACTTATTCAATTCCTTTTGCTGGAAGTAGGGATGAGTTTCGATTTGGTCAACAGCGGGTTTTACTTTTGCCGTCGTTAATAATTTTTCCAAATGCGGTTTTTCGAAATTAGAAACTCCGATGGATTTGATCAGTCCATCGTTGTATAAATCTTCCATTGCTCGCCATTTTTCGTTGTAGCCTTCACTTGGCCAGTGGATCAAGTAAAGATCCAAGTAATCTGTTTGCAATTTCTTCAAAGATTCGTGGAAAGCTGCGATTGTTTCATCGTAAGTCCTATTGCTGTTCCAAACTTTTGAAGTGATGTACAGGTCTTCACGCTTTACATCACTCTCAGCCAGTGCTTCACCGAGCCATGCTTCATTGTGATAGATCGCTGCCGTATCAAAGTGACGATAGCCTTCTTTTAATGCAGCGGCTACTGAGCGTTTCAAATCATCTGCATCTTGAACTTTAAAAACACCTAGGCCCAATTGAGGGATCGTCTGACCATTGTTTAGCTTTAACTGTTCCATTAAGAAAACCTCCTAAATATAGTCGTTCTATGTACAAGTATACCTCTGTGTTGACGATATCGTAACAAATTTGTTTGGTGAAAACGAATAGGTTGTATCTGTATTTATTTTTGCATTTAATTAACGCTCTATAGTCAACTCTAAATAACGTTCCGCACTTCAGTCAGGATTTTCAGATGACCTTTAATTATTCAGACCAATCCTACAAGACTTATAAGATAGTTCATATTGTATCTGTATTGATTGTAAAATAAATACTAAAACCTCAAAACAGGAGCAAATCTGAAAAATTAGATTTGCTCCTGTTTCTAATAGTATATTTATCTCCAGCCTAAATCAGGGGCGACATCTTTTACAATCGTTTCAAGTAAGTGCATATTGTAATCTACTCCCAAGGTGTTCGGGATCGTAACTAACACTGTATCCGCTTCTTTGATCGCTTCGTCCTCAGCTAATTCCTTAACGATCTTATCTGGTTCACCCGCAAAGGTTTTCCCAAAGATTGTAGGATTTTGATGATAAGCCAAGAAACCAACTTGATCATATTTTGCATCGTCGCCTTGATGACCGAATAGCTGACGATCCATATCTGTAGTAATCGGTTGGATTGAACGGGTGACTAATGTTCGTGGCTCGAAGTCGTGACCAGCTGTTTTCCAAGCTTCCTTGTATGCCCGCAGCTGTTTAGCTTGTTGGATATGGAAGGGTTCGTTGGTTTCGTAGTTTACCAACGTTGACGATTGCAGGTTCATTCCATGCTGCGCTGCCCAAACGGCAGTCTGAGTCGAACCAGCACCCCACCAAATTCGATGGCGTAAGCCTTCTGAATAAGGCTCCAAGCGTAATTTTCCAGGTGCTTGCGGGAACATTGGCTGCGGATTTTGTTCAGCGAAACGTTCGCCTTCGATTAATTTTAAAAATTCCAGTGTCCGTTCACGAGTAATGTCCTTGATTTCTTCTTCGCTGTAGTCGTAGCCGAAATATTTCCAACCATCAAGAACCTGCTCAGGTGAGCCACGACCCACGCCTAATTGCATTCTTCCTTGAGTGATAATATCTGTAAGTCCAGCATTTTCTGCCATCATATAAGGATTTTCATAACGCATATCAATCAAACCAGTGCCAATCTCAATTTTGCTGGTTTTCGCACCGATCGCTGATAATAATGGGAAAGGGGAACCAATTTGATCCGCAAAATGATGTACGCGGTAATACGCACCATCGATTCCGATCTTTTCCGCTTCCACCGCTAGATCAATCGATTGCAGATAAGAATCCTGCGCTGTTTTAACAAGTGAACCTTGGTCCATCCAATGACCAAAACTCAAAAAGCCGATTTTTTTCATGAAGATGACCTCCTTTGTACTCTTTAAATTCACTTACTTTTAATAAGTTAAACCGATTCTACTACGATCGACTTTAAAAAGCGAGGATTTGTTCTTAAAGGAAAAGCCAGTAATTTAGAGATTTAGTATTTAAATAAGAAATAAGCAGTTCGATGCCATGAATCATGGCATTGAACGGCTTGTTCCGCTTTAATTCTCATTCACAATCTTCTGAATTACCTCCGCCAAATGCCGAATCACATTCGGTGCGCTAGTGCGGAAGTCATCGATAAACGATCCCGATAAACTATCAACGGTACCGACTTGTTTGTTCATGATATCAAAGATGGCAAGGGTTTTATCTTCGGGCTGCCATTTCACTTTCCAGTAGGGACCTTCTAGATCGCCATCTAGGATTTGCTGGCTATTATCGAGTACGGCTTGTCGGATGACTTCTTCTTCGGTGATTTTTTCGCCTTTTTCTTTGAAGTAATTTAGTTTTTGTTCGACTTCATACATATTTTCGGGAACTAATGAGTACATGATTGGGACTCCTTTTTCTCGCTTATTTGCGAGGCTTTACTTTCTTTTGTTATATATAACTTCGGCTAAATCTGCAAAGAAAAACCCTTATACCGCGATTTTGGTATAAGGGTTTGGATCGTCTATTCGCGCCAATATTCTGGTCGCATAAATTCATCGCAACAGCGCACGGTTCCAGCGTAATCTTCGATCGGAAAATCAGCCTTCAACGCTTGAACCATCCAGGCGTCTTCTTTGCCTTTCTCTACTGGATAGGGCGCTTGGAAATCGAGTGGCAATGCGGGCTTGAAGCCATGCTTTGGGTAGTACTCGATATGTCCTAAGACAAAGACTAACTCAACGTGCTTTTGTTGCAGCAGGCGCAGTCCTTCTTTGATCAATTCGCCTCCGATTCCTTGCTTTTGATAATCCGGCATAACGGCTAAAGGACCCAAGATCATGACCAAAAGCTGTTCGTGATTCGTGAGTGCTGCTTTCGTAAACAGGATATGTCCGACAGGTTTATCCTCATCAAATGCTAAAAGAGATAAAAGCGGCTGAGCAGTTGGGTCGGCCAATAGCTTCTCAGTCAAATCGGCCTCGTCTACTTCTCCAAATGCGTGTTTTTCGACGTGGTAAATCGTTTCGTTGTCTGCTTTAGTTGTTTCTCGAATTGTTAGTTTCATTGTTTTGCTCTCCTCATATAAATGAATTTTTCATCTGATTTAAGAGCAAATCACCGATAATAAACACAAGTTAGTCAAACAAGAACCTCCTTTGTTTTGATAGCTTCATTATAAAAGAGACCGGTTACAACTACAAGTGACGGTAAGAGCTGGCCTCGATTGCCTAGGAAAAGTTCAAAAATATCTTGACTCTTCCTTTGGGTAAGCCTTCATAATGGAGTAAGTCAGGAAAGGAGATGAACGATGAATAATTTAGTCAAGATCAGAGAGGTATCCAGTAAATACAATATTACTGCGCGTGCGCTGCGTTATTATGAAGATATGGGTATCCTGAATAGTACTCGCAGCGAGGGGTCCACGTATCGGATGTACGACGAAGAAGCCGTTCGACGGATCGAACAGATTCTTATTTTACGCAAATTGAACATCAGCATAAAGGACATCCAGCGGATTTTCAAAGCTTCCGGCTCGGATGTTGTGCTGGAGGTTTTAGGTAGAAAGGTCAACGCGATTGACGATGAAGTCTCTTTGCTGAATGAACTGAAAGGTATTGTGCTTGATTTTATCGAGGAAATAGAAAAAATGAATTTTTCGGATAATGCCGATATCAAGCAGCTCTACAACAAGGCTAAGGATATTGAGACGCAGATTGTCAATGTAGACTATATTGGCAAACCAGCAAATATCAATCGCTTGATCGAGATCACGGATAAATTGGATAAGAAGGTTCCCGATGTGATGGTGATCAGAATTCCAGCCTTTAGGGCAGTCACCTCTGGCGAACGCACCTTTGAAGAGATCTTCAAAAAAGGCGGCTATATGTTTCAGCTGTGGCAGCATTTTCCGCTGTATCGTCCAGTTATTTTTGACTGTTTGGACTTTATGCTGGTAAATGAAGACAAAGCCACTATGATATGCGCGGTTAAAGAAGGCGTCAGTGAAGCCGATGTGAGCCCGCTTGAGCTGATTGATTTTCCAGGTGGTCTGTATGCGATGGCCGTCAGTATTGACGAAGACGATGAGAGCATCCAGAAAGTCCAAGACAAAATTTTTCAGTGGGTAGAAGGAACAAACTTTGAAGTGGATAAATCCCGCAACTTTATGTTCAATATGCCTTATTTGGACGAAGAAAATACGTACCAAAAGGACATCGAGAAAGGTCTGGGCTATCGCCAAATGCAGCGCTATGTTCCGATAAAATTGAAGGACGGGCTGTAGAATCATCCTGTAGCGGATCATCTGATCCAAATCAATCAAGCTGAGATTAATCAGGGACACGTTGAATCCGAGCATAGCTAAAAAGCTGCTAAATAGACAATTCAAGAGTGTTCCTCCAAATGTAGTAGGTAAAAGGTTCATCAAAAATACCGTCGCTTTCTAGTATATTTTCACACCCCCTGAGACCGTGATCGCAGGGGGATTGTTTTACTTCCTACGCATGAATGACAGGATTTCGTTGTGAAGGGTTATTCTCGTGGTGTGCTCTCTGGCGCTTCTTTGTTCCGAGTTCGATTTCTGATTTTTTGAATCCAGCGAAACAGACCTTTGCCTTCCTTAGTGCTCTGTACTTCAGTGTCGGGAATTTGTTCTATATTTGCCTCTGCTTCACCGTCAATGATCTGCTTGTCCTTGACTGGCGGAAGTGCCTCAGGGTTGATCGTTATAGAGTCCGAGGTATCCACCGTTTCAATGTGTTCATACTGACGTTCAAGTGCTTGGCTTAAGACAGGGATGCTAGGTCTAGGTCGCAACAACTTGGTTGGCAGGGTTTCTTTTACTTTCTCGGATTCATCAGCGACTTCAAAAGAGCAACCCTTTTTACGGGTGGCGTCCTTCATTTTTTCTGCTTCAATTTGTGTTTCTTCGAGGTCATGCTCCAAATCAAAAATCATGGTTTCAATCGTAGTGACGAACTTCGCCGACAAAACGGAATCAAATAGTTTTACGCCATCTTGTTCAAAAAGGTCGAGTGTCGTTAATAGTTCGCAAGCTTCTTTGATTTCTTCTGCCGGCAAGCTGGTGTCCACACCTTTGTAGCGCCAGTTGTGCTTGCCACCGTTATTCTTCGTAAATAATGCAACTAAATCTGTCGTTTCGGTTCTCATCGAATCCTTCCTTTCTTGTTTTATGCGTAGGGTGTTTTATCTCAGGTCTCCGTCGTTTCTTCTGGACGGACAGCTGAAATAAGTGAACGAACAGCAGAGACAACTTTCTTGCCAAAGTTTCTTATGGGAAAGACTCTTAAGGTCAGCCGTTTCCACTCAGATTCCATGAAGTAATCTTTGAAATAATAGAAGAAGCGTTTCATTGTACGTGTGGCTTTGGTATTCATAAACAGGTAGCGAACAAGATCCTCCAGAATGTGGGCGAACTCTTGCGCACCAAGCTTGAAGCGTACGCGTAAGGCTAAGATATACTTGATGGTTAAACTACTATTTTGTGTTTCTTGGTAATACTCCATGATGCGTTTTTCTAGTGTTTCTGGTTTTAGTGAAAATGCTTGATCGCATGTCAACAGTTGCTCATTCATGGATTTCTCCTCCTTTTTAGCAGAGAAGGGCGGTACGTCTACCGCGTCCTCTCAATTTCCTCTGTTTTTAGTAAAGTGATGATGCTACGGTTGTTCCTGTGTGTTATCAAAAATCATGGTTTCGATCGTTTCGACATATTTCGCACTTTCGATGGTGTGGAATAAATCTGCACCATCCTTATGAAATAGTTTTACCTGAGTGAGCCGTTCCAGTAGGGCTCTAATTTCAAGAGGCGATTTCTTTGTATTGGGATTTTGCAGGTTCCAGGTCTGTTTCTTTCCTAAGCTGGTTCTAAATACAGCAACTAATTTCTTTTTCATCTATCTGCATCTCCTTATTTGGTATAACGTGATTGACTTGTTAGAATCACGCCGTCTAAATTACTATCTTCAGGTGAAAGGGCAGTTAAGATATCTCCTAGTTCCAGAACTGCTTCTTCCGTTGGTTCATCGATGACATTTTGGAATGTCACCTTGCTTAGTTTGTCCTCTCCGGTGTCGATTTGTACTTGTAATTTGTTGCCAATCTTTTGGATCATTTTTTAGTCCTCCTAATTTGTTTTAAAGTAATCATTTTTTTCAATAGAAAAAAATCGTTTGATTTGAATGCCGTATATCATTCAACTAAAGAGCTCGGTCAATAATTAACGAATGTTACTAGACATCTTTCTAGCTAATTGTCCTGCGAAAAGTTGAACGGACATCCATGTTTATTTTTTGTCCCGGCCGGTGCCTAAAAGATAGCCGATTTTGGAGAATATTGCGAACCGCAATTTCGAACGAAACCCTTCAATTTCGAATGTTTAGGTCTTAGAAACGTTGAAAGACCGTTTGAATCACTCGAAATTAAGGGGGAGGATTTGAAATTGCCGTTTGACTTGATCCAACGTAAAGGAATACAATTGAAAGTTTTAGATTGTTAGTTAAAACAGAAAAAGTCTGGATGAGCAAGTCATCCAGACTTAGATAGATATTTTTCCCAGTAATAGATTTCGAAGCTAACTAATAAAAAATTCTCGCTTATATTTAACCAAGCGGGAAGACTATTCAATTAATACTTAACGATTTGTTGTAAACAGTACTCTAGTAATAGTTCCATATTTGTTTTTCTACATTTTTTACACGCTTCATGAAAATCTTCTATTTGGAATGGCAACACTTTTTTTGACAAAAATTATAAGGTGTTGTGAATGCTGCGGTGTTATGGCTCCGATTGCCCTTGACAATGAGCATCCTCGGATCTGATTTTCTCCGGCAGAAGCACAATCAT
>SKDY01000060.1_pt1 | contig 89668 bp, 77 predicted proteins | sample 4826591 | NCBI WGS metagenome assembly SKDY01 (sample SAMN11008823, study PRJNA524170) | human gut metagenome | biome: Human fecal sample; material: Feces; isolation source: fecal sample from pouch patient p10, p22 | host: Homo sapiens | place: Israel: Tel-Aviv | collected 2016-06-15 | reverse complement strand
GACCAGTGTCGTATCGGGGTTGACTTGGGAGGCAAAACTCTTTGACAAGAAACTGACGAATATGCTCTCCGCAAAGTGTTTCCACCTCCATTCCGAGATAGAAGATTTGACTTCATACGAGATGATTGAGGCTCCGAAGAAAAAGAACAATACGACCTCACAAATCGGCTGGATAGAGGCAATAAAATACGAGCCTTTCAGAGGTTTTCATCTGAAAGCATCTTACCAGCGGGCAATACGCCTCCCCAATTCGCAAGAGTTGTTCGGCGACGGTATCATCACCTTTCCTGCTGCCAGACTGAAACCGGAGAAAAGCCACAACTTCAATCTGGGCTTCTTGATAGATAAAAACGGCGTACTCGGACTGTCGCGATTGCAATTTGAAGTAAATGGCTTTTATATGCAGGTGAGCGATATGATAAAACTGATGAAACAACATATGGCAGCCGGATATGTGAATGCGGAAAAGGTGCATATCAAGGGTATAGAGACCGAGTTGAAACTGGATATAACGCCGACGCTCTATGCCTACGGAAATCTGACTTATCAGGATGTGCGCGATGTCTTGGACTATTTGCCGGGCACTCAAGCCCTCAATCCGACAAAAGGCTTGCGATTGCCGAATATTCCCTACCTATTTGCCAACTTCGGAGCGGAATATCACAGCGACCGATTGTTCAAGAACTGGTATGTCAAGGCATTCTGGGACGGGAAGTTCACGGAAGAGTTCTTCTACTTTTGGGAACTTACCGAATTGCAGAAACGGCGCATTCCTCGCAGTTTCGTCTATGATATAGGTCTGTTACTGACTTATAAAAACAAATATTCCATCGCCTTGGAATGCCACAACCTGATGAACAAAGAAGTGTGGGATCAGTTCCGTCAGCCGTTGGCGGGACGGACGTTTCACCTTAAATTCAGATACGTCTTCTCGAAAGGTATTTTATAATTCTAAACATAAATAAGAATGAGAACAACAACATTGAAGAACATAGCTTTTTCTGCTATGCTGGTCGGCTCCATAGGGCTGACATCTTGCGACAAGAACGACGACCCAAAACCTACGCCCAACGATGTGCTACAGCATTTTGCCTTTGTACATTATGTGGACAAAAGTGCTTATGTCGGCACGTTCGGCGATTTGACTCCTCAAGCAACAGACAACAAGAAAGCATTCGAATTCGGCTTTGGGTGTTATCTATTCGCAAAAGGAAACACGGTACTTGTGCCCGAAGGGAAATTCGGAGATAAGGTACACAAGTTTACAAGAGGAGTGCACGGCGAGCTGCAGAAAGCAGGTACGATGACTTTTGAACAGATGGCGCAACCCGGAGAAATCAACTTCATCGACGAACAGCGGGCATACGTTGCTTTGCACGGAAGGGGCAAGATTGCACTAATCAATACCGCTACGTTGCAAAAGGAGGATGAAATCGACCTCTCGCCTTATGCCGTTCAGGACAATAATCCCGATCCCGGATGCAATGTCATTCGAGACGGAAAGATGTATGTAGCCCTCAACCAGCTCAATTCGCCCCACACCTCCGTACCGGGGACGGGGGCAGAGGTGGCTGTTGTTGACCTTAAAACGAAAAAGACCGAGGTCATCAAGGACAGCCGCACAAGTGTGGTCGGATTGTTTCGTCACTCCGATGCATTCATAGACGAGCGGGGCGACATCTACTTTTACAGTGCCGGCAACAACTTCAACGTTGCCGATAAGGAAGGATTCCTGCGTATCCGCAAGGGAAGCGACCAATGGGATGCTGACTACCTGTTCAACCTGTCGAAAACGACCATCAAGGGAATGGGCAAGACCGGGCAATATATGATAAAGTCTTACTATGCAGGTAACGGCATAGTATATAGTTGTCTGAAAGTAACGGACACTGAATTCGGAATACTCAAGAAAGACTTCCAGCCCGTGAAAATCGACATTTGGAACAAAACCATCGAAAAAATCGATTTGCCGATGACCGACAGTAACGGTTCTTTTGCCATAACCCGCTACAAAGATTTCATCGTCTTTGGTATGACGTGCAATAACGGAACGGGCTACTATACCTACAATACCAAGACGGGCGAATGCTCGCAAACACCCGTTGTTACTGCCGTGGGAGTACCTTCAAGTTTAGTCGCGTTTGAGTAAATCCCATATCGCAAGAGTATTCCCTCAAAAAGGAATACTCTTATTTTTTTATAGAGCATGTGATTCAACAAGGATAAAAGTATAAGGAAATCTTCTTTTTTATCCTTGTTTATTTATAAATTTGCAGAAAGGTATAATGATATGATCATAGAATTTTGTGCAATTAATAAGCCTGAAGATTGGATGGAGATGGTTGCCGAGCAATTTGGCACATCGGTAACGGATAACGGTTTTACCATTCCGCCTTCGGTGGGCAGCGGCTTTTTCAAGCAATACTACCCGTTGCCGTGGCTCACATTGACCTACATCAGTTTTATGGCATACGAACCGATGACAATGGTGCGTCGCTCGGTGGAAAACTCGAAATGGATTCCCGTGATGTTTTATATCAACGAGCATAAACACGAGCAGATTATCGGTACAAGCACGAAAACGGTTGGGGTGGATACACTTGACGGTATCTTTATGCCTTCGAGCAATATCCCTACGGAATGGACTTTCGCGCCTAAACGGCAGTATGAAAACATCACATTGACTTTCAACAAGGATTGGATAGAGCAAATGGATACGGCTCACGAAACCTATATCGGTCGGTTGCTCCTGTCGGACAAGTCTTTTTATCTCTTCGAGACTATCACACCTGCGATGCAACAAGTATTGGATGGCATCAAGGCGATAGCCAAAAGCAATGCGCCTTTCTCTCCCCTCCATCTGCACGGAAAGGCAATAGAACTGCTGACAATATTCCTTGAAAAACTCGAAAAGCGTTCGGAAGTAAAATCTCTTTCCAACTTGAATTTGAACGATGTGGAAGCAGTATTCCGTGTCCGTCGCCGGATTTTACAAAGTTTAAACAACGTACCGAGCATTCCCGAACTGGCACGTGAAGCAGCAATGAGCAGCTCCAAACTGCAAAAATGCTTCAAGCAGGTTATCGGCAAGGCGATTGCCGAGTATGCCCTATCCGAAAAGATGGAATGGGCAAAACGACTGCTTTCCACTCGTCTTTACTCTGTATCCGAAGTAGGCTATAAAATCGGATATGCCAATCTCAGCCACTTCACGGAGGCTTTCCGCAAATATCACAGAATAAAACCCAAGCAATATCTCGACTCTTTGTGAGTTTTATGCAATAGGGATATTACTTGCCGTTTGAGGGTTATTTTGCCCTGAACAATCTTCAGAACTTTGCCTGCAAAAACCATCAGGCAATATGAAAAGACTTATTAAAAACGCATCTTTTGAGATGCTATTCTCTAATAAAAGTACGGAAGCAACCGATGACCTTATCAGAGAAATCATAAAGTTGGGGAATAGTGAAGAAAATCTTGTTTCATTGTTTCGCACATTGAACTTTACTCGATTCCATTTAAGAGGTATGGTTGAAAAAATAGGTATAACAACCGAAATGGGGAAAAAATGTATCGGAACTGCTCTGTGTTATTGACACAGAGTTGCTATTGTTGAGGATGCGAATGCAGGGGCTTCTTCCTGCTTTGCCAGTCAGACCTGCGAAGAAACTCCGTTGGACAGGCAGGGCAACAGACTTGGTCGAACTACTCTATGCACTCGATACCTATGGCTGTATTAACGATGGTGAAATTGGTATAGAAGAATTGGCAGATGCCTTTTCTGAAATCTTGGGTGTAGAAATCAAGAACTGCTACAACGTCTATATGAACATGAAACACCGCAAGGATGACAGTCGCACCTATTTCCTTGATGACCTCCGAGAGAAAATGAACAAACGAATGGTTGAGAGTGACCTGAAAGGCGGAAAATACAAGAAACGATAAATGCATTCAAATGCTTAATCAGGCTTCCCAAAATGAGAGGGAAGCCTGATTTTTGTTCATTAAGGAATAATAATGCACAGTAAAAGGCTATTGCCGATGTTGCCATTTCTCCTGAAACTCACGGGTGAGTTGTACGATTTCACCTCCAATTATTGCCAATTCAAACGTCATTTTCTCCAACTTGGCGAGCATCGCAAAGGCTTTCTTCTCTGTAAAGTTGCTCTTCATTGCAACTACTGTCTGGTTATAATTGACTCCCACACTGCGGAATTGTCCATACAAAGTCGTCAGCTTTTGATAATAATCAAGCAACGAACGATTCACTTTTATCACCCGAAAAGTCTCATTAAAGATTCTTGCCTTGATGAATAGTGACAGACTTGGTACACCGCTTTCCTCTTTCATCGTGAGGAAATGAGCGTATTCCGTCGGTGTAAAATTGACCGAAACACGCTTTTCTGTCTTCTCTTTGGAGCGTGCGCTCCGAATTTTCTTCATTTTCATTTCTTACTTTGGATTTTAGTGTTTTACGGCATAACCAGCATTCGAAATATGACATTTTCTCTTTCAAGAAAAACGACTTCGGAGTTTTTTCAGCTCTCTTGGAGAGCAAGGGTTTTATGCTGCAAAAACGAAGTTATGCTGCATAAAACATACCTTGCTATTTGCCCGATGCAAATAAGTCTGTCCATGAAGGACGAAAACGAATCACTCAAAAAAGAGCACTTTATGTCTCGAAAGCTTCGGCTTACCGCTTGGGTGCAAAATTACTAAGCATCATGTCTAACTCCATTACCTCATATGAAGCCACAACTATCCAAATTGACGCCACAAGTACGCACTAAAGGAAATCACACTGATTACAGAATAACCGAGCCATATATTTGCACTGTCGAATATGTCGGTGAGGGTGTGCGTCTTCGATAACATCACGTTTCGATGAACGATATAGGCGAGGGGGAATAGCAAAGAACATATCCTTGATTCTTTCACTCGAACGTGGGAATGTGCGAAAGCAGATACAATCGAACGATTGTATTGATGGACGCTAATTAACATCTCCACAGAAAGGGTATGAACAAAAGGATGTAGCCCTGCTGGTACAAGCCAATTATTGGATATATCTCCGATAACGGATGTATTCATCTCCATCGGTAAATATCTTGGCAACGTAATGAACAGTGAATTGTATAACAATAAAAATTAAGGAAGTATGACAGAGAACAAAAACGGCAAGGTAGATCCCGTTGCCATCCGAGAACTTATTTCACAGGGTATTCCCATGAAAAGAAAAGAGAGTGAGATAAAACATTCTCAATCTGAAGAGCTGTGTGTTGAATCGGAACGTCCAAATGACGAACCTATGTCAAAGGATTTTTCAAGAGTCCCAAGAAGAGAAAGGCGATTATGAGTCGCTTTTCATCTGTCGCAATACTTTGAAAAATTGCAAGACCATCTATATTGCCAAAGAGTTACAGGATACATTGGCGGAGATAGTCATGTCTATGAGGAATAGGGATATGACCATCGGCATCTATGTGGAAAACATCATCCTGCATCATCTTGAAACCTACAAAGATGAAATCAACAGATTGGCAGAGATGAAGTTCAGGAAGCTGTTGTGAGTCATTTAGTAGCGGCTTTTTGTTACTTTTGAGCCGTCTCAACTCACTGTCAAAAGTAACGAGATGCTTTTTCTTTAGGATTTTTTGGTCACTCAAAGTAAGTATAAGAAAGAAAAGGAACGTTCGGCAAATTTGCCGAACGCTTTACTCTGTCTGTTCTTCTTGAACGGTTATCTATCCCGTTCTTATGTCGGGATAAATCATCTTGTCTGATTTTATGCGGATTCCAGAGGTGAGGGAGTTTGAGTTTCAACTTTTTCTTTTTCCCTGCTTCTCGCATATCCGACATTTTTTTATGCGTCTTTCCGTCGGGTCGGTCGTTTTCGTTTCAGTGGCGTAAAAAGGTAGGGTTTAGGACAAACAAGGTTTTACGGCGAGAATACTACCTGCAATGAAATGGAAGTGTGGAGATTGTCGTCTAAACGGCTTACCGCTCCGACCTTTTTTGTCCGTAGAAGCCCGGAACTACCTTTGCCGCTGACAACGAACAACCGATCCCGACATGATACACGAGCATAAGTGGAGTATGTGCAGGGAGAGAAGCAGGGCGAAAACAAAAAACGCAGTCTCAGGGGACTGCATTTATCATAGAAACGGAATTATTGCTGTCCGGTAAAAAAATATGATATTGGGCTAAGTGCTTAAAACACAATACTCTGCGATTAAATACTGGTTGTATAGGTAACGATTTGGAAATGAGCGATATTCTTGAAAGCTCATTATTTTGTATAACCAAAGAACGCTCACTGTTTCTGTTGCAAAGGTAATACTTTGCGTTGAAAAGTGAGCATCCCTTCATGTTTTTCTTCTTTACCGATGAAAGAAAAAGCGATTTACAGCCGTTGTGAGCGGTTGCGGTGAATGAGTTGTTGCCACTTTTGCTCACACTAATCGGAAATGAGACCTCTGCAAAACTCCGTTTGCTCAAAACACTACGCCTGACTATCAGCAAGTTATGTCATTCAAAGTCCTCTACTGTGGGACTTTTGCAGAGGTCTCGAAATATTAATTAGACCATAAGGTATCCATTCTTCGTTCATTGTCGGGGGCTATTCTTTGTGCATGCGCTTTCAATAATGAATACGATGGACACACCATTAAAAGGAAAGATTTCACATTCGGTACAATCCTAACCAACCATTTTGGAAAACGTAACTTCCTGCGTCATTTCGGCTAGCTTGAAGGTTATGTGTGTGAATGTATAGTTGGACCAACAGCTGTTACAGAAGCTACGAATATACCTCCTGTGAAATCTTTGCCTGTAATTCTTTATTCAAATTAAACATTGTCCAGCGAGTGAAGATGTACTTTTGCTTTTTAGCAAAACGCAATATCATTTGTTGATCTTTCATCTCTGCAATGCCCATCAATGTAAGGAGCTTTTGCTTATATGCATCATCCACAAAGGGACAAGTCATCATATCCGCCGTAAGAATCGTGAGTTCTGAATTGCGTTTACGCTCCGACTCCGCAACAAGCCGATACTTTTTCAAAATCTTATCTTTCAACACTGTCTTTTGCTCATTATAACACTTATGGTTAGCATAATAATACATCAATATAATGCATGCGAATAGGTTATACTGCAAGTCACTTTTATCAATAAATGATTTAATAACTTCAGGTGCGAACAGATATGCAGAACCTAACTCTTTGGCTAATATTAACAGATAGAGACTTTCATGCAAGGTATTTCGATGTGAATCCGTTGTAGCTAGTACCAAGGCTATTTCATCTTGAATCTTCTTAAAGATAATGTCCTTGCTTATTGTTTGGAATCTAACCTCAGGATTAGTTTTGAAATCACCATGCCGCTTTGCATAGATAACAATGGAATTCATTATCTTCTGCAGTTTCAATGTAGTATTTACCTGTCTGTTGCTATTAAATACGAAGAACGCCACATCGACTATAGATACAAGATAAGTTGTGAGTTTCCTTTGTACTTTTTGTACATGAATTTCTACTTTATTTTTATCTGTATCTTCTTTTGATATCAGACGCTCATATTTCTTGAAGCCCATTTCATATCGATTAAGAAAAGCGTCAAGGCGTTGGCTCATTTTCTCAAGCAGATAGTTTGCTATATCGCGATATTCAATCCCACATTCCTTAACTATTGCTTTTATTTGAGTATTTACCCCATTTGCAGGCAGGTATATATTGAATTTCTTATATAGTATTTCCCTGTCTTTATCCGAATTTTCGTCTTCAGCTTCATCTTCTTTCTCCACTTCCAAATTTGACTCTACTTCTTCCCAAAGTGGAGTCGAGAATATATGGCTAAATAAATATTCAATTCGCTGTTTGGCTATTGTAACCTTTGTTATAAAAGGTCTTTCAAACTCTTCAGTTTTGGACGGACTGATTTGTAATTTGAATTCTTTCAGCCATTTTGTTAGACTTTCCATGAAGAGACTCCTATCCTTTTCATCATTATAGAATAGGAAATAATCGTCAACATACCGATAACACTCATAGTTAGATTTCTGACAAAGCTTTTCTTCCAATAATTCCTGCTCAACCTTTTGGTCTATATACTGAAGTATAATCTCTGCAAAGATTCGAGAGAATTCCGGACCTATTACAATACCATTCGTTTCACGAGCATTGACCGACTGCATTAGATTGTCAAACGCATCACCAACCCATGAACCATGATATCCGGGCAAAACCTTCACCTTGTCCGCACCTCCTGCAGTCGCCCAACTTATGGTGTGCGTGTAAATACTGTCGAAACAGCTCTGTAAATCGAACTTCACAAGATGTTTGAATTTCTTTTCTGCTCGTTGGTATCTGTAATCCTCATAGAACTTGTATATATTTGAATACTTCTCGTAACTGAAGTAAGTTTTTAAGTTCTCATACTCATTGAAGAACAATTCAACTTTGTCGCTTTCATGTCCTAACAACTTTCGATGAAGTCGATCTCTATAGTAAAAGTATTGTGCTATCTTGTGTGGTTTGCGAAGAGAGTATTTACTCTGATTGCAAAGATATAGTATAGAATACTTATACTGATTATAAAACTCTACTACTTGCCACTGGCTATATGGATGTATAATTGATAGCGTTCTGTTCTTATTCGGCTTGTGAGCTATGTTGAAATGATAAGGATAGAATAGAGCATTTAGTCGATGTTGGAGTGTCCCGATTTCATTACCCTTTTCATAACATCCGAATAGCAATGCAGCAAAAGCATTCGCATCCTTTTCATCCAAACGTTTAGATTGTTTCAATATATTCCACGTGATATTATCAACCTTTTGTTTTTCACCAACCCATAAATACTTGGCAAGAAATCGATACAAATATCGGTTTGAGAATATTATAGGACATTCGTAGGGCAAAACATCGGAAAAGAGAACTCGCTCTTTGCTATAACTAAGCTTTATCTTCTTTCTCTTTCTCATACCCACGATGATTTTATAGTTCGTAGTCTTTGCTTCTTTACTTTGTAACGCTTGTGAGGGTAATCGAATCCTTTTGTGAAAGATAGTAAAGCAAGCTTTCGTTTCAGTCTATCCTCTAGTACAGCCCTATCTGCAATTGCAATAGATGTCTTTGAAGAAAGACTCAGCCTACCTATGTTGCGACTCAATTGTCCATCCAAGTATGACAGATTTCTTTTATTATCCAATAGCTGATTGGAATAAAAGATGCCAACCTTAACACCTTTCTTTGCGTTATACAGATTTATGTTGCAGGTCAATACATGAAGTGCATCAAACAAATAGTGTGCTGCTACATCGAAACCTACTATATCAATCATATTGTCAAAAGTAGTGAACGACTTATCTATTCTATTTGTAATACTTTTCAATTTGTCTTGAGAGAGCGAGAATAGCAGACTATCTTTATTCTCATAGCCAATATGAATATTATATCCTAATAGATTGAAGTCTAAATCTATTGCATTAGCCGAATCATACATATAGCATTTTCCTAAGCCATCTGATGGTGTGTGTATTGTCAATCCCTTTTGAGAATAAATTTCCTTAAGCTCTTCAATGTACCAATCTATTGGTTTATGGTATTCATCTCTGATATCAGGGTGAATAACAAGCACCATATCGTCCACATATCTACCAAGAAATAAAACACCTGGCAAAAATCTCTTTATCACCTCATCTATCTTGGACAAATAGAATTCAGATAGTAGCGAACTGATAGCGCAACCTCGTGGAATACCAGTTTGTAAGGTTGGCACAAGTGGGCGCAGATTCTTGGCTTCAAACTCCTTTCGGATGAGTCCTCGCAAAAGGGATTTACTCTTTACATCAAGCAGATTGTTACCCTCCAAATACTCAAACAACTTATCATGTGGTATCGACTCGAAACAATGACAAACATCCGTTCGGATGATATAGTACCTACTTTTATCCTCCCTCAACAGCATCTTTAACTGAGAAAGTATCTCGTCGCGACTTGACATGGATATCTTAAACAGCTTTTTCACATTTCGGCAAAGAACTTGCATTGCGAAAAACTCTTCAGCTGTAGCTCCAATAGAATAAACTGGTTTCTGCGGATCTTTTGACGCATCTGGCGTAAGATTGAAACGAAAACTACTTGATAAAATATTTAAAGATACTTTGCTAAGATGCTCTTGAAGCAAGGCTTTCTGTTGCTGGGCATTCTCCTTCATCGATTGCTTTAAGTGGTCAACATGACTCGTTTCTTCCTCGGTACGCTCTGCCTTTTTCTTCCGCAATATCTCATTTAGTTCCTTTCTCATCTCACGATAGTTCTGAGCTGCATCTAAATATTCAAGTGAAAGATACCTTTTCTGCATCTTTCCCTTCCTATTCACCGCATTGAACGCATCATTCAGCGAATCGTAGTTATATGAGAAGCTATACTGAGACATCTCTTAGAATTTGTCTATCTATCTGTTATTCAACCACTCCTCCTTCAGTTTGGAAGTAGTTGATTTGCTTTTTATTTCGACAGAAAAGCGCAGTCACCGATACAAAATATTTTGAATAACTAAAGAACGCTCACTGTTTCAGATACAAAGGTAACACTTTGCGTTGAAAAGTGAGCGTCCTTTCGTGTTTTTCTTTTTTCCCGATGAGAGAAAAAGCGATTACAGCCGTTGCGAGCGGTTGCGGTGAATGAGTTGTTGCCACTTCTGCTCACACCAGTCGGGGACGGACAGACCGTTGATGGTGAGGACAGGCTGCCGCTTCTCATTGGTGGTGATGCGCATCTCGGCATTTTCCTCGGTGAAGTTACGTTTGTACATTCCAGAATACACATCAGCCGTACTATGTACCGCTACCTGCTTTTGGTGCATTCTGACAAAGGTGTCGTCATCAATGCCCATCTTACGGAGCAACAGACGGATATTGAGCAAGAGGTAGAAACTGTGGAAGAAACACCGAATGAAACTTCGCTCCTCCTCATACGCCTTGATTTCCTTCTGCTGTCCGGCTATGGTCTTGTCTTTGGCTGCAACGGTATCCTGCAGGAGAATAACCTCCTTGCGGATTTCGGCTTTCTCCTTTTCTGAAAGGAACTTCTGTCGCTCCATCTCCCTCTCCAACTCTCCGATACGCTTCTCAGCCTTGTCAAGTTCCGTGTTGCCAAAGAGCGAGTAGAGCGTACCCTTTACCCGAAGTTTACCTGCCTGCTTCTCCAAATCCCTTACCTTTTCGATAAGGTCGGCTTCTTCGGCTTGTTTCAGTTCCGTCTCCTTGAGTATCTCCTTGTAATACTCCATATTAGAGCGGTGCTTGGCTTCCGAGCCATATATACCTCTCTCCAACCCGAAAGGTTTCATCTGTTCTGCGTATGTGGTTTGGTACTCCTCCAATTTCTTCGGGGTAAGCACATCATCGGCACAAAGCCGTACCTTGTTCTTCTTGGTCTTGTACTTGCGTTTTCCGTTTTCGGCTTCGGTCTTGGCTTTCCGTCTTTCTCCTTGCACGATGGGTACTATCGTTGCATGGATATGCGGTGTTTCCTCATCAGCATGGAGCGTAGCTGCCACTACATTTTCCTTACCAAAGGTGGAGTAAAGCCATTGCATCGTACTGTCGCACCACTCTCCCAAACGCCCCTCGCTTTCAAGCCGGAGCATATCCTCGTGCGAGCCAGAAAGGATAAATCGCAAAGCCTTGACTTGGTTGTCTGCTACCTTACGGTAGATGTTTGCCGTGGCAATGCGGTGTTCTATAGCTTCCGTGCGGTTGGTGACACCTGCGGGGAATTGCACCAACTCACGGTTGAGGTGCGTGCGGGTGGCATCGACATTGTTCGGCACGAATGTACGCTCGATGTGTGCGCTCATTGCCGAGTCGTTGCCCCGAGCCTTATCTATGTGTAATACTGCGTAGCCCATAAATTGAAGGTTGCTTTAAGGGGTATCCAAAGGGGCGGAGTCCCTTGGCTCAGGAGGGCTTTTTTAGCGGTGACGGAGTGGAGCGTGAAGAAAATGCCCTAATGAGCTATGGCATTTCTACTAAATGCCGCTCCGCCCTGTCCGAAGCCCACCTTTACGGTAATTGCATTCTCTGAATGCTCAGAGGGCTTTGTTTCTAAGTTTCTTTTGGAGAAACTTGCAGTTGAGCAAACTGCCTCGCTATCGAAACAAAGTCATCTGTCAGCTTCTTGTTCTCTTTTAGTCCCTAAGGATACCCGATTGATACTTGGTTATAATTGCATTCATTTGCCTTATCTGCGAAATCCCCGTTTGACAACCGATTGAGTTTTCTTCTGTTTCTGTTCCATCGCTTTCTGACGTGAAACGTGGTACTCGTTGAGGTCTTTATATCCGCCATAATGTCGGCTCATATCCTCTGCGCTCATTCCTGCCGATTGAAGAACTTGCATGGCTCGCCGTCCTGCTTCATCGTTGTCAAGAAATGCACGGACGCAGCCAATATGATGTTCTCGGAGATATGTAACGGCTCTATGGATGTTGCTTACGGAGTTCAGCACAAGGCTGGGAGCGATTTCTTTTCCTTTCATCGTGAGATAGGAAAGGAAGTCCATAAAGCCCTCGAAGATGCAGTGAGGGACGTTGTTCGCATCTCCTGCAATCACGGATATGTCCTTTGGGGCAATTGTTCCCTTGAATGTCTTGTCGTCCCGAAGCTCATATCCTCCTGCACGGTTGGCAAATCCTATGGCGGTGTAAGTTCTTCCTCCCACCTCATAGCATACGGAACGCAGATAGGGTTTGGCAAGTGAAAGGTCAATCTTGCGTTCCTCCTGCAAATAGCGTTGCAGGTGTGGGGGCAACCCCTCGCTGATGCCGAGAATGTGCCTTGCGCTCGGGGACAGTGCAGCGACTTTTTCCTTTGGAGGAGTTGCACTATGAAAGGAAAGGTTGTTCCCTGCCAAATGGCTCATTGCTTTGTGAGCATCGCACCCTTGCAACAACATCACAAGGTCGATGATGCTTCCACCTTGACCTGTGCCGTAGTCGTGCCACAGGTTTTGCCGAAAGTCCACTTTCATACTGGCGTTGAGGTCTTCTCGGTAGGGTGCGTGATAAAGGGCATAGCCGTTATAACGCTTGGCAGGCTCGATACCGCAGGCATGCAGATAGTCGGCTATCGGTATCGCCTTGATGTATTGTAGGTCGTAATATTCGTTGTTCATTGCTGTTATCGTTGGATTTGGATTATTCATATTCATTTGTTCGTTATTTCATTGTTTACTCTGTTTTCTCTTTTGGGAATTTCCCCATTTTATCTTACTACCCTTCGACACTCGGATAAGTGATTGACAGTGAAAGAGAAAAGTGTAACACTTCGTTTGGTTTTATCCTTCGACACCTCCTATCTACACCTTTCCTCATTTATTCTCTCTTGTAGAAGCGTAGAAAGATGGTAGTAAGCCGTGTCGCAAGATAAATATCCCTTGCAATCCTTTCTCTTTCACTGTATTATCCTTAGTTGTAGTAACGTAGTAAGGAGAATAGGAAAGAAAAGAGAAAGGGGTATTGCAAAGGAGTAGGTAACAACAGGGGGCTATGGCGGTTGCTCGGGGAAAATCTTGCGAACGGCATACACATATACAGGATTGCCATTTACCCTGCGGCATTCTCTCGCATAGCCTGCCTTTCGCAGGGCTTCACCCATCCGCTTGGCGGAGAGAGACTGTCGGGTATAGCAGGAGAGATAACCCACGATTTCCGAATTGGTCATATAGAAACGCTTGGTGGCTTTCTCCGCTTCCGTGGGAAAGGTGAAATAGCGGAGCAACAGCTCCATCTCGGTCGTATAGACTTGGAAGGCTTCGCTGTTTCTATGCAATTCAATAATCTCTTCATCATTAAACCAATAACGAAACCCCTCATTCAACAAGGTCTTGGCTTCGCCATACACGGCATCCGTCGGAATGCTCTTGGCTCTGTCTATCTCTATCGCCAGCACCTCAAAAGGGAGGAAGCGTCTGCTTCCTGTCGGGTCGGTGAGGAAGTCGTTGCCATTGACCGAAGCCACGAAACTTGCCAAGTGAGGTCGCTCCTCGATATGCTTCTCGTAAGGCATACGGTACTTCACCTGCGGACAGGTGATAAGGTTCTTCAGTTCGTTCTCGTCCCGTTTGTTGAGGGCTTTGAGCTGGTCGTCAATGTTGATGATGAGATTTTGACCGATAAGACTCAGCACGTCTTTCTCCTGTGGGTATATCTTCCCCGTATAGCGGTAATCGGAGAGAGACGGAGGACAGAGCAGGTCAAGGAACGTGGTTTTGAATTTTCCCTGCTCGCCTGTCAGCACAAGGCAGGTATGATTACGACATTGCTTGTCGTCCATCGCATTGGCGACCACTGCCACGAGCCACTTGGTGAGGTATTCTTTCCATTTCTCAGGATTGGCTACCCTCACGCAGTCGGCAAGTGCGGTAATCGCTCCTTTCTTGGCTTCTTCCATTATCGGTAAGCTGTGGAAATAAGCCTGCACAGGATTGATGCGTGGGGAGAAATCGCTTTCGATGATGCTGTACAGGTTCTCGGGCGAGGTCTGTACGCCCGCTTCCTTGTCCAATGCTCGTTTGAGGGTATTGATACGGTAGCGGTCTATGGCTGTGTAATCGCCCGTTCCTCGCAGACGGTACTCTGCCCGGTTTAACACGGTGTTGTAACGGAACTCGTACCGATCCGAAAGGAACTCCTCTATTTGGGTATTCCTTGAAGTGTTGTCATTGTTTTCTTTTTTCATTGTGCGGATTGCTTTCTGTTACTTGTTTTTGATGTTTGGCACGCTTATGATTGCCAAAGCCAAGTTAGACAGCCTTTTTCGCAGAGCCAAAGGTTGCGGTGTTCTTGCATCAGAGTACATCACTTTTCTCTGCTACGACACAACGAGAAAGCCCCCTTTTCACTCAAAAACAGAGAGAAACAGGCAAAATAAGTGTGCGGATTGCACGATGGATAACTGTGCAGTCTGCAACCTTTCGCAAGGTTTCGCACTATCCGAAAGGAACAAATGGATTTTCGGGCGGTGCAGGAGGATTTGAAAAGGAAAAACAGGGGATGTATGGTGTGCGGACTTCCTGCCGTTTCCCTCTTCTTCCCTGCTTATCCCAACCCTTTCAAAAACCGAAAACTCCTGCTTACTTTTGCGTCAGAAATCAATAATAACGCAAATAAAACAACAACGAAAAATGAGATTTACAGCTATTGACACCTCTGCTTGGGAGAAACTGAAAGAGAGCATTGTGGAACTGACCGACTGCTTCAATGAGCATTTCGCCCCACCTGCCGAACTGCCCGACCTTCTGCACAATGGGGATGTGTGCCGAATATTGAACATCAGTAAGCGGACACTCCAGCATTATCGGGACACCTCCGTGTTACCATTCATTCAAATCGGGCATAAGTGCTATTACAAACATGAGGACGTTGAGACACTCCTCGCCAAGTCTGATACTCATAAATAAAACGAACTATGGAATACGAAACCATCAGCAAAGAAACACCCGAGATGAAACAGCTCATCTCGGGTATCAGAAACCTAACGAAGCGTGTGCGAACAACGGCACAGACACACCGCCCCCTGTTTGAGGGCGAACTCTATCTCACAGGACGAGAGGTCTGCGAAAGGCTCTTTCTTTCTCCCCGCACCTTACAGGATTATCGGGACAAGGGCATTTTCCCATACACGCAGATTGCAGGAAAGATACTCTATCGTATGTCCGACCTGCAACGGATTTTACAAGAGAATTACGTAAACAGAAACCTGCATCAATAACGGTGCAGGTTTTTCTTTTTCCTTCTGTATAACACACTCTCGTTTTCAATTTGCATTAAATATTTGAGTTTTCTTTGTAGAGCCTATAAAAAACAATACCTTTGCAGTTGAGCGTATTATGTGTTTAAATATCAAAGACATCCTCTCAATAATATGAAAATAAATTTAGAAGCATTTAATCTGGAATTACTACAGAAGAGTCTATTATCCGAAGAAGAGAAAAAGGTTCTTCTTCGTTTATGGAATGATGAGTATCCTATTATTATATCGCATAGTTCATTGCAGAGTTTTAATCATTACTTAGATAGTTTAGAGAATGTCACACACTATTTATTGATGGACTTGTCGTACAATATAATCAAAGGATGGGCTTTTACATTTGATAGAGATGGTCTTCGTTGGTTTGCTATTATACTATCTCCGACTATTCAGAAAAAAGGAATTGGACGTATAATACTGAAATATCTCATCTCAAAAGAAAAGCATCTCAGTGCTTGGGTTATTGACAACGATAGATATGTTAAATCTAATGGACAACCATATTTGTCGCCCCTGTTATTTTATACAAAACTTGGATGTAGAATATCAAAGAAGGACACATCTACATCTGGTGAACTTTCAGTTGTTAAGATAGACTTTTAGTGACATTATAAGGTTAAATTTACGCCCCTCTACTATTCACCTGTTTATCTTCTCACCTAATTTTTGTATTACTACCACATATAAGGTTTTATTGCATTTTTAACTACATTGGAATGAAAAAAATAAATGATATTCTTAATCATATTCTGCGAATTGAAAATGGGTTCAAGCATATCAACGATGGAGCTACAGAAATAATGAAAATGTATCCCCCAAAGCAATGTTTTGAATTGGCACTTGACTTATTCAAGCACGAAGCCTATCAAGCCCGAATGTTAGCAACTACATTATTTGGACTTTTAGCTGTAGAGAATGATAATGCGCTTCGTTTTTTAAAGGAACAAGTAAGCACTGATGAAAATTGGCGTGTGCAGGAAATGCTTGCAAAGGCTTTTGATGAGATTTGCAAACACAGAGGATATGAAGCGTCCTTGCCACTCATCGAAGAGTGGATAAATAGTGATAATCCGAATGTTGTCCGTGCAGTAACGGAGGGATTGAGGATTTGGACAAGTCGCCCATTCTTCAAAGAGAACCCATCGGTTGCCATTGCCCTAATCAGTAAGCACAAAGCACACGAAAGCGAATATCTTCGGAAATCCGTTGGAAACGCTTTAAGGGATATAAGCAAGAAGTACACAGAATTGATACGGCAGGAAGTGCAGCAATGGGATTTATCCAATCCTCGAATTATGTTCACTTACAAACTTGCAGCAAAGTTATTAAAGTAAAAAAGATATATCAATGAAACAGAAAGTATTATTTATCATATTGAATGAATACACGGATTGGGAGGGGGCTTTTCTCTCCACAGCTCTTCACGTGGGCGTGATACCGGGCGGTGAAATAAAGTATGAAGTGCATACCGTTGCCCCGACATCGGACACAGTCTGTTCCATTGGAGGTTTCAGAACTTTGCCCGATTATTCTTTTGAGAATATGCCGAAAGATTATGCCACATTAGTGCTTATCGGCGGCAACCGTTGGGACTCGCCTGAAGCAGAACTTGTCGTACCTTTGGTACAGGAGGCTTTGGATAAAGGTAAAATCATCGGGGCGATATGTAACGGAGCTTCGTTTCTATGTTTGCATGGTTTCCTAAACAACGTAAAACATACGGGCAACGGTCTCGACCAACTTAAACAATGGGGTGGAATCGGTTACACTAACGCAGAGAATTATGTGGAAGCACAAGCTGTTAGTGACAAGAATATTGTTACGGCAAATGGTGTCGGACATTTGGAATTCACTCGAGAGATGCTTCTATTGCTGGAAGCCAATACTCCCGAAAACATTGCTTCATGGTATGATTTCTATAAAAACGGATTTGTGAGATAAAATTATTTTTCTGAAATACTAAACTTTATGATCGTAATGTCAAACATAAAAGCCACGTTTCCGTGCAATTTACAGAGCGTTTGGCAAGTCGTAACATCGCTAACAGACTATTCGTGGAGAAGTGATGTTGAAAAGATAGAGGTCATATCAGACACGCAATTTGTAGAAATAACGAAGAGGATATAAAACAACTTTCACGGTAACAAGACAAGAACCTTGTTGTCGATGGGAGTTTGACATGAAGAATGACAATATGAAAGGACATTGGGTCGGTGTTTTCAGTGGCAATGAAAAGAATGCTACGATTGACTTTACAGAACACATTGAGCCTAAGAAATGGTTTATGATTCCGTTTGTAAAGATTTATTTGAAATATCGGCAAGCTCGGTATGTCAGAGATTTAAGGAATGTGTTAAAAAAAGGATGACCATAGAGTTTTGGAAACCATTATGACGAAATTAAAATTGATAATGATACTTCTCCCCGTTGTATTCATGCTTCACGAATACGAAGAGATTATCATGTTTAGGCATTGGCTTGACAGAAATAGGGACGAATTGAAAAGGCGTTTCCCTCAATTCGAGCAGTTTCTTGCACGCAGGGGACATTTTGATTATTCCACAGCCACATTTGCTATTGGGACTGTCCACGAGTTCATTCTGATTTCCCTCATTTCTTTCTGTACCGTATGGTTGGATGCTTATCAATGGTGGTTTGCTGCATTTGCAGGGTATTCCCTCCATCTTATAGTACATCTTGCTCAATGGGCAATATACCGAAAATATATACCTGTTATCATTACCACAATCTTGACTTTGCCTTATTGTGTCTATGCCTTTGTTGAATTGGCAAAGACTTCCATTCTATCTCCTTTGCAGATGTTCTTATGGTCAGTTGTTGGGATTATCCTAACAGTGCTTAGCTTACTCTCTGCTTTTTTCGTGATGAGCAAGTTTCAACAATGGCAGGATAGACATTGAGAGTGTATTGTCAAGAATAAAATAAGTACAAGAAATGTCCCAATTACCCATCCATAGAAGTTCACAGCTCTCAGATTTCGGAGTCTATCTTAAGAGTGTCGTCTCCCAGACATCGGCACCTTCGGAAAGATACGCTTTCTCCCATACTGACGATTATTATTTCTTTGGATTCATAGAGGATGGGCAATGCCGTCTGGATATTGATTTCAAGGAATACGCTTTCGGGAAAGGAAGTTTGGCTATCATCCGTCCGGGACAGGTGCATCGCATCATTGATGCTTCCAATCTTTCTGCAAAATTTCTCATTATCGACTCGGTACTGGTGGATAAGGAGGAAAAACGAACGCTTGAGAGATATGGTTGTCCCCAAAGACAACTATCCGACATATCGGAACTGAAACTATTACTATCGCTTCTTGACCGCAAATTGGGTTGTATGGAAAATCCATCTGCCAAAGCAATAGTTCAGCGACTGACCACCGTCATCGTGGGATTGGTCGTGGATAACGTTGCGAATACAATGATAGCTCAATCCGAATTTCAGAGTACTATGACCAGACGCAAGGAAATAGTATGGGAATTTCGGGATTTGCTGGAAAACAATATTCGAATTAACCGTTCGCCATCATTCTATGCCGGACGGCTGAACATTACCGTTGCCTACCTGAATGAGGCGGTAAATGCTGTTCTGGGGACAAGCGTGAGCCGTCATATTCAAGACGAGATTATTTTGTTGGCAAAGCGGAAGTTGGTCTATACGACAGCCTCCGTCAAGGAGATAGCGCATAGTCTGGGATTTGACGATTACTCCTACTTTACACGACTGTTTACTAAGGTCGCAGGAGTCTCTCCCACGCTTTTCAGAAAGAATTACCACGAATAGTGCTATTATCACCGTTGTCCGTCTATTGCAACAGCCTGTATCCCTCCGTACCTTTGCAGCGGAATTTATTCACTTAAAAAGATACAGATTATAAAGATGAACAACGCTGTAAATATTCTACAAGAAGGAAGTATGATGAAAGCCCTGACAAAGTTGGGGATACCTATTGTCATCGCAATGCTGATTATGGCAATATACAATGTGGTGGACACTTTCTGGGTTGCACGTCTGGGAACTCTTCCCGTTGCCGCCGTATCGGTTGTTTTTCCTCTGTCGCTGTTGTTTCTCGGGATAGGGCTGATGTTCGGTGTCGGTGGCGGAGTGTATGTATCCCGTCTGTTGGGGGCAAAGCAGATTGTCAAGGCAAGTCAGGTCGCTTCCGTCTCAGTGGTTACTTCTGTGATTTTGGCTGCCCTCATTGCCTTTATGTGCAATGCGTTCCTGCCGGACATCCTGCTGTTTATGGGAGCAAACGAGGGTATGATGCACTTGGCAGAAGCATACGGCAGACTCTTCATCATCAGTTGTGTCATAGGGGCATTGAATGTGTCGATGTCCAACATCATTGTTTCACAAGGTGCATCGAAAACATCTGCAATGGCAATGATTATCGGCTCTATCGTCAATGTTGCATTAGACCCCTTGTTTATCTACACTTTCAATTGGGGCGTGGAAGGTGCGGCATGGGCAACCATTCTTTCAAGAATTATCACGACAGCCATTTATATTCGCTTCTTCCTCTCGAAAGCAGAGGTGAAAGTATCGTTTACCCTGTTCGCTCCCACAATGAGAATGTATGCGGACATCATCAAAATAGGCATCTCGATGCTCTTTCTGCAATTGCTCCAGACCCTTTCCATCAGTCTGTTGCAGAGGGCTGCCGTGAAATATGGAGCGGAGGCTGTCGCAGCGGTGGGTATCGTTCTGAAGATTGTAACATTGGGAACAAACGTGGTCTTCGGGTTTGTCAAAGGACTGCAACCGATGACTGGCTATAACTACGGAGCAGGCAACTTCCAACGATTAAAGGAAGCAGTGCGCTGTTCCCTGATACTTACAACCTCGTTTTGTGTGCTTTGGAGCATACTCATAATGGGATTTACCTCTCCTGTCATCAGTTGTTTCGGCAAAGACGAAACTATGCAGGGAATTGCAAGGATAGCCCTTCGAGCCAATACGATTATATTCTTCACTTTTGGATTTCAATTTGTGTATTCCACGCTATATATGGCAATCGGAAGAGCAAGGCAGAGCCTTCTGCTCAATATCGGACGACAAGGGCTGTTTTTTATCCCTGCCATATTACTGCTTCCATCATATTGGGGACTGAATGGTGTGCTTTATGCCCAGCCTGTCGCCGACATCTTTGCAACTTTGATGACACTGTTCTTTGCCGTCCGAATTCACAGGGAGATAAGCCATCAATCACATCTCACAACAGAAAAGGAAAACAACTCCTACTGCCAACAGATATAATATTTCAGATTTATTTGCTTAGGGCACGAACGAGCGAGGAACACTCACAAAGAGTTAAAATATCGTTAGTCTTCCTTTAGGGATAGATTTATGTTTATAGAATCTTTTCTCATTTATTAAATATAAATCTCTAATGACAGATGTGAGTTTATTCGTGTCGTGCAGAACTTTTTATTAGCCTGTCCATATCCCTTGAAATCTTTTGGTCGGTGATTTGCGCATAGATTTGCGTGCTGGCAATAGAGGCATGTCCCATCATCTTGGCAATACTCTCAATCGGTATACCAGCCTCCAATGTCAGCGTACCGAAAGAATGGCGAGCCATGTGAAAGGAAAGGGATTGGCGAATGCCACAAGCCAAGCCAACAGCCTTGAGGTGCATGCCTATCTGCATTCTACTCATCGAGGTTGCGAAGATAGGACTATCCTCTTTCTTGTCTTTCAGTGGGTAAAGCGAGAGTATTTGCTCGGCTATCGGGTGCAGAGGCGTGATGCTCTCTACAGCTGTCTTCTTTCTGTACTGACGGATATAGCGTATCCCTGCATTGTTTGTCTCAATATCACAGTATCGTAACTTGCTCACATCGGCAAAAGCCAAACCTGTGAATACGGAGAAAAGAAAAATCCTCCGCACAAACTCCGCCTGTTCGTTTTGAAAGGGCATAGCCAACAGACGGGCAACCGCCGTCTTGCCCAGACAGCGAATTTTTCGCTCTACTCGCTCATACTTGGCATCCTCAAAAGGATTATAGCGAATGGTTTGCTGGCTCACAGCTCTATACATCAATCGGCTTAGCCAAAAGAGATTTTGTTTCGTTGAGGATAAGGCATAGCCTTTTCGCTTGAAGTAGATGCGATAATCATCGAAAAACTCCATCGTAAGGCTCGTAAGAGGAATGTCTGTTTTTCCTCTACTTTCCACAAAGAGTTCCAGCTGCCTGTGGTAGCAACAGCAACTTTGGTATGTGCTTAAGACTCTTGTAGATTGAATTGTCAATAATACCTCTCGGCTAAGAGCAAGCAAAGTGGTCGGATTTGCTCCGACACCTTGCAAGTGGTTTTTAAGCAGCTCGGCACTCACCGCACCAAATTGCAAGAGCAACGTATTATACCCCTGCTCAATCTTCTCACGAAACGAATGCAAGCGTTGGTTCTGCTGCTTGTCGTTGGTTTCCTGTCGCTTTACGCTCCAATCGCCGGGCAATGTGTTTTCTCCTGTGGACATCACGACTTTTGAGCCGTCTATCGTAATACGGCAAAGGATTGCCGTTGTGCCATCTGCTTTCAGTTTACTGCGATTGATGTAGAATAAAATGTTGAATGTACTGCGCATAATCTCAAAGGCTAAGGGTTAAATCTTCTGTGAAAGAGAGGAAGCGACCAAACTCCTCAAATACTTTCTTCGGTGTTACATGGGCATAACGCTCGGTGGTCTCAATCTTGCTGTGTCCAAGCATTTTACTCACCGTTTCAATCGGCACTCCATTCTCCAAGGTTATCAATGTCGCAAAGGTGTGCCGTCCGATATGTGCGGTCAAGGGAAAGGCAATTCCTGCTCTCAGTTGCAGGGCTTTCAGGAGGAAACGATAGGTCTCGTAGCTGATAGTCGGTAAAAGCGTGTCCCGTTCATCCGAATGGCATGTATCAAGCAAAGTAACGGCTTGGGGCAGAAGTTTTACCCGACAAAGAGTATTAGTCTTTTGTCTTCTGAATTTAAGCCACATAGCCCCTGCATCATCCTGCACAAGATGTTCCTTGCGCAGATTCATCATATCGCAAAAGGCTGTGCCTGTATAGCAGGTGAACAGGAAAAGGTTACGGGCAAGTGTCAGTTCTGTTTCCTCCTCTTCTAATCGGACTTGCTTTATCCTATCAAAAGAAGCCCTGTCCAACGCTCTGGGCAGTTTACTCTCTCCTCTGTCTATCTTGACAAGGTCAAAGAGAGGACGGTCTATGATACCCTCGCGAAAAGCCAAACGGCATACTTTCTTGACTGCCAATGCCATCTTGCGGTAATAACTCTGTGAATGACCATGTTTTCCCACGCTGTATTGATGTAAGCCGTCCAAGAAATCCTCGGTTAGTTGCCCAAAGGTAATGTCGCCGGTGCGATATCGTTCCTGAATAAAGGCTTGCAGATGCTTTCTGAGCATGTAATACATCGAGTGCCAACGTGCCGAAATCTCCACGCCAACCAATTGCTTCTCGTCTTCCACCATCTGGTCGTAGCGTTGAAAGAACGTAGTGCGGTTCTGCATTGAGCCTTGGAACTGCTCCTTGATGTCTTTTGCAGAGAACTCTATACCTCTATCACAAAGCGTTTGGTACGCTCGTTGTACAGAGAGAAGCAGTTGTTCCAACTTTGCATTGGTTGTCACTGCTTCACGGCTCTTGCCATTCAATCGGCTCTCTCGCACATTCCACAACTTGGGATTGCACGACAGCTTACTGCTGAATTGAGCCATCGTGCGATTATAGGTTATCCGTCCCATTATCGGAGCCTGCCCCGACTTGTCCAAACCGCTCTTTTTGAGGTAGAGCAAAACCTTCATTTTCCCTTTTTGCATACGCTTCTGTTTTTGTGGGCAAAGTTACCCTTTTTTGAAGCGTTTTTGGTTATGCAAAATATTGTGGTTCAGTGCATAAACACCATAATGGCAGAAATCGCCACCACTGTACAAACTGCTTATCGTTACCTCGTTTTATTCACACACATTTGGCTAACGATTTGGTAACGTATCTTCTGCACAAATCCACATTTTCTGCACTTTCACCCTCTAAGCAATACACGGCGATAATCCGTGTTTTTCACACATTCTCAATCACTTACCATCAACCCGCATAAAACATCTCTTTTCTTGCATTTGCCCGGTAAAACTTTTTGGGGGCTATCTGTGTTAGTTAAAATAGACTTAAACTTATTATTTCTTAGAATTATCGGTTATTATAGGTCTTTTCTTGTCAAAATAAGTGCATTTTATAATGCTTACAGTTTGAAATTGAAAACCAAGCCCCTGGATGAGTAAAACGGCTGCAATACCGATGGATAAAGAGATACAGAGCTTTCAGTTTATTTTTACCGGACAGCAATAAAACGGAATACACAGAAAACAAAAAGCCGCCCAACGGACGGTTCATACGATCAAATTGAATATATTATGAGATGTTTGTGAAAAAGAAGAAATGTACAAAAAAGGTTATATATTTGCCTAGCATTCAGGGGCAATAGTCTTATCGTCATACCTTAGATGTGTTCGAAACCTTTGGATACTATGATACTTATCCATAGTATAGTTTAATAAAATTCTTTTTCTTCTCATCATCATATCCTTGTTCAATAAAGGCAGACGCATCTAACACCTTAAGTTCAAAATCTGTCCCTATCTTTATAATGTTTGCCTTTGTTATAGCTTTTCTTTTCGTCGCATTTTGTGTGCATTTAAATATTTCTGGTATTTTTCCTGTTCTATCTTCATATTCCTTTCGACACTCTGGTAATAAGGATGCTACTTCGTCATCTATTGCTAATGATGAAATCAATTCATTTGTATTAATTTCGGCACCATCATCTTGCAACATTTGTGTAATTCTTCGAGACACCTTCGCTAATTTCAAGGATTTTTCAGGATGTTCTTTACTTACCTTTTGCACTATAAAAGAGCAAAAGTTCGCTATGTTTTCTGTATATTGAAAATCGGTGATAATATCCTTAACATATAGGAAGTTATTCGACCAATATCTACCATCTTGACGAATAGTTGATGTTTCCACGATTGAAATCAAGTACCCTTCCTCTGATTTTGTATTAAAAATTAAGCAACCTTTATCCAAGTGTTTTGTACTCAAGCCTAACTGCGGTTTGATGGAATATTCTCCATTTTCATAGGATACGGTTAAAAAGCTATCTTTAGCTTCTGTTTTGAGAAGCATAAGTGCATCAACTGTTTCATTGTTAAGTATGCAACCATCAATGTAAATTACATAAAACTCACCATTAGCAATATTAGGGTGTATGCTTTGATCATAAAGGTGTCTAGCAAGATTGTTAGATTGTTTAACTATATCATCTTTGTCATCAAAAATCTTGTGTACAAATCTATATGACGGATTCATGTCTAAAGACTCTATAGAATCAAACTGACAGAAAATATCAAACTTGAATGTGTTTTTTACTAATGTTGAAATAAATTCAGAAGCAAACGACATATCATCTGCTTTAGAAGAAAATGCTACACCTTCTTCCTTTAACTTATTGCCTACTTTTTGTACTGTGGCTATTGTAGGGACTCCTAATTTTAAGTTTACCATTATTCGTAGATATATTTAGGAATTAAGCCTCCTTGATCAATTTTAGAGAACTTTGCTGTAGTATGGAAATACTCTAAATCCTTCCAATATGATTCATCCGCATGCTCAATTAATATCATCTGAAAACTCCTGTTTTGGTTTCCAATAATCTCTTCCATAAATTCATTGAGCAGACGGAAAGCCTTTATAAGTTGTTTCTTATCGTCATTATCAAGCGTACCCTTATCTGCATAATATGGCATACTTGGCTGATCAATAAATAGAAATGAGCCAACATGTTTGGACCGATGAAACATTATAGACTCATGTAGCCCCAAAAAGAAACACAAATGCAAGAACATATAGTTTGATTTACTTCCAATATTTCGAACAGGATAATCTTCTCCATTTTTTAGCAAAGAGATTCTTCTTTCATCATCATCATAACGCATTGTAGAATCTGGATAAGAATCTACTATGCCATTGCTTGAGTGAAAATATTTATTTATATAACCATTCAATTCCTCTTTTACATCATGGGGCAATAAAGACATATTCTTCAGCTCTATCTTCAAAGACTCAATTAAAGAAATCATATTTTGCTCTGTACTTACCTGATAAGTATCCTCTTTTGGTCTTTTCAAATTTTCTAATCGGTATTTAAGACCTATTGCCCGTTCTAGCCATTTGGGATTTGCTATGGTTTCACGAAGAATCGTTAATTCTTTCAATTTGCTCTCACATACCTTAAGCTTATCTTTTAATTCTTCGTACCTTAAAGCAAAATCATGAGGTAATTTGGGCTTCTCCTTTCTGGACTCCTTGATTTGTACTAGTTGCTTCTCTAACAAATTAAGAAGTTCGAAAGTTTCAGGAGATGTTATGACTTCATCTATGTGCTCCTTTATAAAAGTAATAGGACGCAAACTATCTTGAATCTTTTTTCCTGAGGACTTTTGCTTCTGCATTTCAGCTAGTAAAGAATTATAGATACTTAATTTATTATTTAATTCATACCTCTCTTTTTTAAGCAATTCCAATTTCTTTGTATCCTCATCATTTTTTATCAGCTTATTATAGGCAGCTAAAGTTTCTTTGATATAATGTAGCATTTCATGTGCATTCTCACGAACAAAAAAATTATCTGCAGGAATAAGGTTGAGACTTACAGCGTCATCATAAATAGAAGTGAGACTAGCTTTATATTTTGTCGCATTTTCTTGAGCTATTTGATGTTTTTTCTGATATTGCTCTAAATCCTTTATAGCTTTTTCAATTTTTGCTGTTATCGCCTTTGCATCATGATATTGAATACCATTAACAAGTTCTAATGCATAATCAAGGAAAGCATCATAACTACGATTAATAAAAAATGCCGTATCAAAATAAGTGTTTGCTGATGAAATAATATCCTCTGTTAGATAATTAAATGGCAAAAAATGCCTGAAGGTCATATTGCACTTCCGATTACCAACTTTAGTTTCATGCTGAGGAACATAAAACATCCTTGTCAGAATTGTTCTCATCTCACCCACAGAGTGAGTCTGTATGTATGGCATAGGATATTCCTCTTGCTCCTTCCAATACACATCTTGCGTACCTTGTCCTGAATGAGGTGCCTTCCTCATTAGGATGTAGCTTCTTTCTTCAAGAAATATATTCATTCCATAGAATTCAACATTTTCATTAATAATATTCTCAACTATAGTGGGATTATCTGATAACAGGAGGTAATCAATAATATCAAGTATAGAAGACTTACCTGTGGAAGAGTCTCCTGTAATAACATTAATTTTATTTGGTTCGAACGAGTAGGTTATCGATCTTTCTGTATTTTCTTTAAACCCCTTGAACCACAACTTTATGCTAGCAATATATAGATTCATAATTGTACATTCAATTTGTTATAAATTTCTTTGGAAGATAAGTTACTACACATATCCAATAAAACATGAGCATCTTTAATAATTCTGTCTAATCGCTTAGAACGTAAATTCTCATCAGGAAAAGAATAATCAATTAATTGCACAACATCGTCTGAGATATCAATAACCTTACTTTGCTTGAGAATTACCATAGCATTTATGAAATATGGTCCAAAAGAAGCTAATTTACGAGAAATTAATCCTTGGTTACTAATCAAATCAGAAAGGTCTTCAAAATTCTGGGACTTACGAATAATCGCCCCCAACTGATTATCTATTAGCAAAGTAACCATGATATAAGATATTGGCATATCCATATTCCTTCTTCTGAGAAGATGAACAATACATGCCATAATTATTGCTTCATTATTGTAAACTCTGTTCATTACTTCTTGAATTTATTTTTCCAATCACGATGCCAACCTATCAATGGTAAATCTGGAATTATTTCTGTTGCAGAATTGGAATAATAATAAATACACCCTTCACTTAAAAAATTTCCTAAGGGTGTATCTGCCAATAAAAATTCACACTGTCTCATTGAATCGACAGTATTGCATCCAGCCTCGCACAATTCATTACATGTTGCTTCTGATTTTATTCGACGATGGTTAGAATAGTAATAAGTACGCCATTTTGCATATACATCTTCTGTTAACCTTTTTACATCTTCATGTATTATATCATTATTATTCCAATGTTCTTGAAGATTATTGTTAAAAAATAACCAGTTTTTTGTCAGATCAGCTATTCTGTCTAAATCATCATCTTTTGTGTCGTCAATAGAAATCAGCTGCTTTATAAATAGAAAATCACGAAAGTCTCCACTTAAACTATCAAGACTATAGTCGAACCTAAAATTAAGCTTCTTACGACCAATATCAAGTATGGCATGATATCTATCTCTGAAAACTGAGCCATTATATATTACAGGCTTTCCACTTTCGATATTTTCGATAGAATCATCTCTTAATTTTGTCATAAGTGGTCCATATACCTCATTTATATATTCAGGAATTATGCCAAAACGAAAACTTATCGTATTTTTGATCTTTTCTTTTAATATATCAGCTGTTCTTGATATTGTAATTCGCTTGCAAAATTCTCCCCAATAAGGCTTATCAAGTAGTTCTGTTATTATGTTTGAAACATCTAGGCCTTTCTTTTTAGAGGTATTAGGTGTTACTATTCCATTTTTCAATCTTTCACTTTCTTTGATAGCGTCAATAGCTGATTTTAGTTTATCATCAGAAAGGGTCTCCTTGTAAGCTTCAATTGCCTTTACAAATGCATTTTCAGAGATCTCTTTATTAGTTATCAATTGGAACGTTGAATTTTCTAAAATATCTGGTTGTTCTTCAATAAACTTCATCCAAATGGAAATAGTTTTCCACAAATCAGTATCTCGATTGCTTAAATTAATCGTTTTTCCTTTTGAACTTTTACGAACACTATGTTTTATTTGATATAGGGTTATACCCTCCTCCGTTTGTGTATCAATATCATCAAGCAACTCAAAGCTAACAGTTGCAGCATCATCGTTTTCTTTTAATAGCATTAACACAAAGTAATTCCACTGATATTCAAAGGCTGCAAAAATATCAGCAGCCGAACGTTTGCTTTGCTCTTTAGATGGTGTTATTACGCTCATATGAATTCAATTACAATAATATCATCTACTATCAGTTTTTAATCTTTGTTGCCACCGTTAATAAGTTGGCGAGGGTTTACGTTCAAAAGTTCTGCAATTCTAACAAGCATATCAAGCGAGGGTTGCATCTTGTTGGAGCACCATCGCGAAACGGTTGCTTCATTTTTACCAACTTGTTCCGCTAGCCATTTTCCTGTTTTACCATTCTCAGCTAACACAACTTTTATCCTGTTGATTTTTTGAAATTCCATACGTTTTAATTTGTCTTTCAATTACAATAACTTGACTTATTTTGCAAAGTTAGTGATAATATATGGAAATACCGCATTGATTCCCAGAAAAATACAGTATAGCATTTATTGTCCCAATGATTTCGCTCGCCCGGCTCCGAAACGACCTCTTCTGAAGCAAACAGCACCTAATTTCTATCTAAGGAAGGATGTGTAGGGAGAGAAACAGAACGAAAACAAAAAACGCAGTCTTCGGAGACTGCATTTCATCTAAAGAACAGAATACACAGAAAACAAAAAGCCACCCAACGGACGGCTTTACAAAAAATTCGTGAGAGAAAATTCTTTTTTCTCATGATATCCCTTTATCTTTGCAATAAATAAAGTGGTTCTTTGAAATGGCAAAATAAGGTGGAGTATAGAAGCTCGCTGGTTTCCTTATCGTTACCTACCTTCATTAATAAACAAGTTAATCTATTGGTTATTTGACGTTTATAAAACCCTCTATGGCGAGCAAGGTGGAAGGTCAGCCTCTTCTTGATACCGCAAAGGTCGGCAATTTCCTTGAGATAAGCGTTAATCTTCTGGTTTGTAAGTACCGGAAGGAGTTTACCGTCCCGATAGGTCTTATGCCCATATTTGGTGATGATACGCTTAGGAATGTCAAGAAGCAGCACATTGGTTTCCACGCTTGTCTTCTGTCGTTTGGTCATAATCCATTGCTTGTCGTCAAGCGTAACGATGTTGTCCGGCGTAAGGTTGGACACGTCTATATATGCCAGACCTGTAAAGCAAGAGAAGATGAAAACATCCCTTACCAGTTCCAGGCGGTTGATACCGAAATCCTTGTTGGCAATCTTCATGATTTCCTCGTCAGTGAGGAAGCCACGGTTTACCGGTTCCAAGTGGAAATGATGATTTATGAACGGGTCGTGGTTCAACGCGCCCATCTTCCTTCCCAGTATGGTGATGGTCTTGAAAGTCTTCATCGTTTTCGTGGCCGTATTGGGATTCTGCCCAGCGGTTGTACGCAGATAAATGTCAAAGTCATGAATGACGGTGACTGTCAGTTCAGACAGGCGAATGTCACAACGCTTGTACTTTTCGTTCAAGAAGGCCGCAAAGTGTTTCTTACACACGTTGTATTTCTGCAACGTTGCCACACTCACCGAGACACCAACCTGTTCCTGTATGTCCGTATTATGCTTCTCGAAAAGCTGCATGAGTGTGCAGACATTGTCCTGCCTGCCGAGATACTCAGACTTGATGCGTTCCAAGCACAGGTCATCCGTCATTTCCAACTTGCGATAGATGGTTTGTAGGTCGTTTTGGATACTGTCCAACTGCAAGTTCATGCTTAGGGCTTCGGTATTGCGTCCTTTCACCCGTTCTCGCGTACTGTCCCATTGGTTCTGTTCAACGGCGACTCCGGATGAGCCTATGCACAACCGTTCGTTGTTAAGGTAAATCCTCAACATCACTGGGGTCTTGCCCTCCTTGTTTACATAGTTGCTTCTGAGATAGAAGACTGTTCTGAAAATTGATTTCATACATTGACTGTTTTTAATTGTAGCTGGGTTCATGGGAAATTGTATCCACATCGAAAGGTGTTTTATAGCCTAAATGGATGGAATGAACTTCCATATACCCCACTGCAAAGTTCTATATAATCATTTGAATAACAGCAATATATAAGTACTCTAAACAATCTCTGTACGTACTCTTGGTTACAATTTTTATTCGGCTCATCTTTTTGTAACCAGATTGTAACCGTAGGAGAGTATTTTGGGCGTTTCGGCACCCTCCTTACGTACTCTGAAAAAACATGTAAGTATAAAACAAAAGTATCGTAACTTATTGAAGCTACGATACTTACTGATTTTTTGAAGTGTTTTCTGAAGTCTTCTCCAGAGTACTTCCTGCGGAGAGAGAGGGATTCGAACCCCCGGTGCCTCTCAGCACGACGGTTTTCAAGACCGTTGTAATCGACCACTCTACCATCTCTCCAATGGTTAGTAACCAAATGCTTTGTTAAAAAAGCAGTGCAAAGGTAGGAACTATTTTTGAAATAACCAAATGTTTTGCGAACTTTTTTGCAGTTTCAATAGTTTCTTTCGACGGACAGATGGTGTTATATTTTATTTCATCATTTATGAATGTTACTGTGACATATTTATAATCTGTCTAATTCCTCAATGTTTTTCTCCACCTTATTGAATTTCTGTTTACCAAAGTTATAGCTGAAGCGCAGGATGACTTTACGGCTTTCTCCATATCCCCATGACGAGAGGTTCAGGGCATCTTTTACTCCATAACTATCCCAACGTTCTGTATGTAAAATGTCGGTCATCAGTAATGAAAGTCGAATGCGATTCTCAAGCCAACTCTTATTGAAGCCCAAATCAATGCTTCCTGTAGGTTTGCTAATCTCATAACTTCCTCCTTGGCGTTTTGAGTAATATCGTCCGGAGAATTCAAAGTTTATGCCCCAAGGCAGAAGAATGTTATTGCTTGCCGAGAGGGAACAGGATGGACGCTTGTATTCTTGTTTGTATCTTTCGTAATCCAACTTATTCACAAAGTAGCAAAGTCCAACGTTTGTACTGAAATCCCACCATGAAGTAAGGCGTTTAGAGAAAATCGCTTCCAATCCAACTTGCTGTTGTGTTCCGATGTTTTTCGTTGTCATTATCGTCTTGTTGTTTTCAAAAACATCTGTGAGGGAAGTGAAATAATCATCAAGTTTGTTGTAATATAAGTTCAAAGACAAACTTTTCCGTGTATAGTTCAATGTTATTTTATTGCTGATCTGTGGTTTGAGGAAGGGATTTCCTTTCCAATAGGAGAGTTCATCAAGCAGATATTCAAAGGGATTAAGATCTTCATATCGCGGTTTATCTTGCCGTCTGCTGTATAACAGGGCCAATTTATTCTTCTCATTGAACGTATATGATACAGACATGTTGGGGAATAAACGCAATTTTTTCCTATTGTTTTCTTCTGTTTTGTGATTGGTATAAGCGTTTAACTTGTTGTGGGTGTACATATATTCCATACGCAGGCCTGCACTTAACTCCAATTTATTCCAAGTGTGCGTATATTGTGTGTAGCCTTCAATATTATGTTCATTGTAATCAAATTTGTTTGAGCGTTGCAGGTCAATAGTTCCATTTCTCTTGAAGAGGAAGGTGTTGTTGCTTTTAATAAGCGAAGTCTTGATACCTGCAAGCCACTCGTTCTGCGCATTAGGATTATACTTATAGTCTGCTAACAAGGCATAAATATCAATGTCTTTATCAGGCTGGGAATAAAACAAATCAGAACGAACAAGCACATTCGTCGGTGAATAATAATCATTAGGCTGCTCACATCGGGCTTTACCGTCAAAGTGGGTCCAATCAGCTGAAATTGACAGCTGCTGTTTTTCGGAGGGTCGGTACAGGTAGTTCATGCTGTTACTGTATCGAACAGTTTTCTGCTTCAGGTAATTGTTGCGTGCTTTCAAAATGCCATCTAATGTGGAAGTCCCTTTATACACCCTTGTTGTTGTCTCTGTCAAGCCAGGTCCAACAAGCAAGTTCACCGTACTGTTCAAGAACAATTTGCTCTTCTGATTGGGCTGCCAGGAAAAGTCAATGCCTGCCGAATGCGTGTTTCGTTTATCAGTATCTATGGTTTCAGATAAACTTTTATCACCGTTCTGAATTTTTTCATAGCCATAATTCATGGCATGATGTCCTATACTGTGGTTGTAATTCAATCCCAATTGCCATTTATTCGTGTTATAGGATAATGCGATGTCAGAGTTCTGTCTCACGTTTTCCCAATAGGCAATGCTGTGCGAAGTTGTTAGGAAAAAGCCCGATTTCTCCGTGGTTTTCAAGATGATATTAATAATTCCTCCGGCTCCATCGGCCCCAAAACTCGCATTAGGATTGGGCGAAGTTTCTATCTTGGAGATTTTCGATGAAGGCAGAGAGCGCAGATAAGCCGACAGCTCTTCACCTTGCAACATCAGTTTCTTTCCATTGACATATAAGGCAGTTCCTCCGAGTGATGCCAAGGAAATGTCGCCTTTGCTGTTTACAGAAATGCCGGGAGAATGCTTCAAAACATCCAGTGCATCTCCGATATCCGTAAGATAAGATTGCGCCACGTTAATCTGTATTTTCCCGTTAGACGAACTTGTCATCGGCCGAGATTTCCGCGCTGTTATGACCACGTTTTTCAATACGATTTCATCCGGCTCTAATTGCATGTCGGGTATTTTCGTGTCTTCACGGATTGTGATTTCCCTTTTAATCTCTCTGTAGCCCAACATTCTTACACATAAAATGAATTTTCCTTTCCGCAATGGGAACGAGAACATTCCGTTGCCGTCGGTGAGTGTTGTCTCTGCAAGAATGCTGTCAGGTTGGGTAAACAGCATGACGATTGCAGCATCGGCACCCTGGTGGTACTCGTCTAAAACTCTTCCATTTACAGTGTTTTGTGCATTTACAGACAGCGCATAGCCCATTATAATGCAAGATAGGATAATTTTTCTGAGCCAGATATTCATATAAGTTGGTTTCTGATAATACTATATTTAAGGTGTCGTTTGATGATATAGACTTATTCCTTAAAGAGAAAGCCTTGTGTCCTCTCGAAAGAAATAAACTTCTGTTTTCCGCAACAAAGATACGTCTTAAAATCTGAAAGGCCAAGGGAAAAGCTTGTCATATCGTATAATTTCATGTTAAAAGATAATAAATCATTCTTCTCCGTACTGTCTTTTATGGCTTTACTGCATGTTAAGCATATTGTGGAAAAATTCAAAAGATTTCATGGCTTGAATGATGTGTGGAGTCAGGGGATAGGAGAGGGCTTTGTAATTTGCGTCACTTTATGGTGTGAAATGACTTGAGTTGCCTTGTGATTTGCGTCACTTTGCACGATGAAATGATGCATATCAGAATGCAATATGTCGTAGGTTGATTTGCCTTTTATGTCAATGTTTGCAGGTTATATATCCTTGGGAAGAATGAAAGAAACCTATATGCTTGTCCGGTAAACAGTTGCTTGGGTGGCAGAATGACAAGAACGGAGTGGGAGAGTCGTGGAAGTGTGCCAGCCTGTCAGTTGGCATGGAGTTTGCATAAAAGGGTGTTGGAAAATTAAAATATCAGATAATATGCAAAAAGGAAACATCGGGGTTACAACAGAGAACATCTTCCCTGTCATCAAAAAGTTTCTCTATTCAGACCATGAAATCTTCTTGCGCGAGATGGTCAGTAATGCCGTTGACGCCACTCAGAAGCTGAAAACGCTGGCCGAGAAGGGCGATTTCAAAGGCGAATTGGGTGAGCTGAAGGTCAGCATCAAGCTTGATGAGGCTGCCAAGACCATTACAATCAGCGATAACGGTATCGGTATGACCGAAGAAGAGATTGACAAATATATCAATCAGATTGCTTTTTCGGGCGTCAGTGACTTCTTAGATAAATATAAAGATAATGCAAATGCCATTATCGGTCACTTCGGATTGGGTTTCTATTCAAGTTTCATGGTGAGCGATCGTGTCGACATTATCACGCGTTCTTATAAGGAAGGAAGCAAGGCCGTGAAGTGGACTTGTGACGGAACTCCTGCTTTCGAAATCAGCGAGGCAGAGAAAGAAGGGCGCGGAAGTGACGTGGTTCTCCACATCAGTGATGACTGCAAGGAATTCCTCAATAAGCAGAAGATTGAAGAGCTGCTTAATAAATACTGCAAGTTTATGGTCGTTCCAGTCATCTTTGGCAAGAAACAGGAGTGGAAAGACGGCAAGATGGTTGATACCGATAAAGACAATGTCATCAATCATATCGAGCCATTGTGGACCAAGGCTCCGTCAACACTGAAGGACGAAGATTACAAGAAGTTCTATCAAGAGCTTTATCCCATGCAGGATGAACCGCTCTTCTGGATACATCTGAATGTGGACTATCCGTTCAATCTCACAGGTATTCTCTATTTCCCACGCATCAAGAACAACATTGATTTGCAGCGCAACAAGATACAGCTCTATTGCAATCAGGTCTTCGTTACCGACCAGGTAGAAGGCATCGTGCCTGAATTCCTGACGCTGCTGCATGGTGTCATCGACTCTCCTGATATCCCATTGAACGTGAGCCGCAGCTATTTGCAGAGCGATGCCAACGTGAAGAAGATTTCCACTTACATCACGAAGAAGGTGGCAGACCGCCTGCAAAGCATCTTCAAGGAAGACCGCAAGGCATACGAGGAAAAATGGGACAACTTGAAACTCTTCATCAACTATGGTATGCTTTCGCATGAAGACTTCTACAACCGGGCAAAGGATTTTGCCTTGTTCAAGGATGTTGACGGGAAGTATTTCACCTTTGAGGAGTATAAAACGCTTATCCAAGGCGAACAGACTGATAAGGACGGCATGTTGGTTTATCTTTATGCCAACAATGTGGAAGAACAATACACCTACATTGAAGCTGCAAAGAACAAGGGCTACAATGTGCTGTTGCTCGACGGAGACTTGGATACGCCAATCGTAAGCATGCTCGAACAGAAGTTTGAGAAGTCGCGTTTCACCCGCGTTGACGCTGATATTGTGGATCGACTCATCGTGAAAGATGATCAGAAGAAGAGTGAACTTGCGGCTGAAGACAGTGAAAACTTGAGTCAGGTGTTCCGTTCACAGATGCCTAAACTTGATAAAGCAGAGTTCAATGTGGAGGTTCAGGCATTGGGTGAGAACGGTCAACCCGTGGTTATCACACAGAATGAATACATGCGTCGCATGAAGCAAATGAGTCAGTTCCAGCCTGGAATGAGCTTCTATCAGCAAATGCCCGACAGCTATACGCTCGTGCTCAACAGTGATCATGCACTTGTGAAACAGGTGCTTGCCGACTGTAACAGCAACACTGCAGAAGCCTTGAAGCCAATCTTGAGCGAACTGAAAGGACAGCAGGCACGCCTTGATGCACTGCATCAGAGCCAGGATAAGAAGAAACCTGAAGAGCTGACACAGGAGGAGAAAGACGATTTGCAGAACACTGAAAAGGCTGTCAATGAGCAGAAGAGCAAAAAGACTGAAGTGCTTGACAACTATGCCAAAGGCAACAATGTCATTCATCAGCTCATCGACCTTGCCCTTCTTCAGAACGGCATGCTAAAGGGAAAAGCGCTCGATGAGTTCTTAAAGCGCTCGGTAGAGATGATAAAATAAATTATAAGATTAGACCTACGGACTGTTTGTCCCATGGAAATGAATAAGTGAAAAGCCTGTTGGGTTTCTCTTTAATGGAGGAGTGCAGCAGGCTTTTGTTGTGTGCAATTCTTTTCACCTGTTGTTTGCATATTTCAAAGAAAACGCTTAATATTGCAGATGAAATCCGATAAAGGAAGACGGAAAGGGGTAAAGTAATGTGATGAAAAAGAGATTATGCTGCTTATGTTCCATGTTGATAGGTGTTACTATAGCCTGTCATGCCCAACGGATAGAAACATCAAGGCAGACCATAAAGGGAGATTTTGACAACGACAGACGGGAAGACAGGCTTGCTATGGTCTGTAAAACACACTATGAAAAAGGTGAGGAAGACTCGGAAACGTGGTATTTCTCGAGAATAACTGTCGATGGCAAGATTGTTCTTGGAAACGAAAGAACATTGCATTTTACGGACACTGAACCTTTAGATGCCGTTATGGGTGGAACATTGAACTATTTTTCTCCTCGTTCAGGAGTTTTACTCAGAGTCTTGCGTGTGTCACGTGGCAGTACGGTTGCCTTAACCTACGACTATTATCTCTATGATACTGCGCTGCAAGATTGGTATAGATATAAGACGGCAACGTATGACCAAGCTACTTGGAAAGAAGTTTCTGTGGGTTTTGAATATTATGATAAAGCCCGGAAACCATTGGTAGGAACGGAGCTACAGGCACTTCCTGTATCTCATGAAGACCCGATGTTGCCTAAAAATCCATTGAAATATCTTATTCGAGAGACAGAAAAGAAGCATTATCCAAAATCTTATTATGATTTCGTTTCGTGTATTGAAGTTCTTAATCATATAGATAAGAGGCGGTATCGGAAGGAAATAAAGAACTTCGTGAAACGTCTGAAGACACATGATGCAAGATGGGGTAATTATATCGTTTCCACTTATTTAAAATAGATGTAGCTGGATTTCAGCGTGTTGGAGATTTGCTCCTGTGTCATCCTTAAACTTATTGTAGTGGAAATAATGCTTAATAAAAGTTAACTGAAGAAATAATTACAGCTTGCTTTTCGGCTTTTCCAATAAAAAGCATTACCTTTGCAAACGCAATTAAGGAAATGGCTTCGTAGCTCAACTGAATAGAGCATCTGACTACGGATCAGAAGGTTCCGGGTTTGAATCCCAGCGAAGTCACAGCAAAAGAGAAGTTCATTTTGTGACTTCTCTTTTTTGTTTTTTATGCTTCTCGTCTATCTGTTTGCTATGTTTTGTGAATGAGATGATAACAAATCATCCTCCTATTTGTATGAATGATGAGGTGAGAATTTACGACAAACATTTCAAACTTTTGAAGGTTTTTGGGATGCAAGATGACATGAACAACGTGCTCGCTATCACTTGTGACCATCAAGGGCAAGTGTGGTTGACCACCTGTGATGCATTTTTCAATGTACGAGTAGACAGAAATAGAAACAAGGACTATCGCTTTCATTTTCGAAAATTCATTGATGCTGACGGCTTAGCGCATATCACCTTTTGTAAAAAAGCCATTTACTGTACGGATAAAGGGGATATTCTTGCAGGCGGATGTGGAAAATATCTTCGTCTGACTCCTGCTGCTTTGGAAGATCGGATGACGAGCCGGAAGTTGTATTTCACCGAATTGCGAGTGAATGGTAAGACGGTTCCTTTCGATGGGTATAGGCTAAAGACGTTGAACTTTGAGCATAATGATGATATAGAATTGTTTGTTTCCACTTTAGATTATGTTCATGCCGCTCCGCTTAAGTTTGCATATAAGCTTGAAGATAAATGGATTACGGCCAACGACAATGGCATAAACTTAGGACAATTGCCCTTTGGTCATTATACCTTGCAAGTGAAGGTGCTTGACGGAAACGAAGACATCGTGACCACTTTGCAGCTTGATGTCAAATCTCCTCTTTGGCTATCGTGGTGGGCAATCTGTTTATATGTTTTCTTTTGTGGCCTTGTGGGGTGGTTGATGTCAAAGCTTTTTATGTCCTATCTAAAACAACTTGCAAAGCCTTCTGTACCGGATACTTCTGCTGTTACTACTCGTTTGATGCCGGATGAAATGCCACTGTCTGAAGACGACAATCGTTTGATAGCCCAGGCTACAGAGACTGTCGAGGCACATTTGGCTGATGCAGAGTTCAGTGTGGAGCGTTTCAGTGAGGAGATGAACCTCAGTCGTAGTGTACTTCATAAGAAACTCATGAATGAAACGGGGCAGTCTCCGCTTGAATTCATGCGGAGCATTCGATTGCAGCATGGGCTTCAGTTGCTCGGGCAAGGGAATATGTCGGTCGCAGAGATTGCCTATAAGACGGGATTATCGCCAAAGCAGTTTTCGAAATTCTTCAAAGAGCAATATGGTTGCTTGCCATCGCAGTATAAAAAGAATTGTACTTGGGCGTATGTTTGCATGTCTTTTCCTATCAGGTACTGTAGTGTTGCAATATGTTTGGTTATCGGTATAGAAATGATTGATAATGAGTTGATTATGCAAAAGGAAAGTCTTGGTTTCTCATCTCATTTCACATGGTAAAATAAAGTGACGCATTTCATCTCGTGAAGTGCGTCATTTCATCGCCTCATTTGACTTGTTTCATCGCGTGATTACATTCATTTCACAAACCGATGAGTGGGGAATGAGATTATCAGATAATGCAAAACATACTGAAAAATAACGTATTTTCTTTGTTATTCTCACTTTTTAGACTATATTTGCATCTGTAAAATTGCAGAATTAGAGATTAAAGAAGAGAATGAAGAATGTAAAAAGTTTGATGCTGATATTGACCACTTCGTTGCTGATAGCAGCATGCGGAACGACACAGACTGTGCCTGTGACAGGTCGCAAGCATTCGCTGTTGGTCAGTGATGCACAGGTGTTGAGCCTCAGTAAGGAAGAATATAGCAAATACATGAAGAGTGCAAAGCTGTCTTCAAACGCTGCAAACACTGCCATGGTACAGCGGGTGGGCAGGCGTTTGGCTTCTGCTGTTGAGGCCTATTTGCGTAATAACGGTGCTGCAGATGAGATTAAGAATTTCTCTTGGGAGTTCAATCTTGTTGCTGACAAGAATGTCAATGCCTTCTGTATGCCGGGAGGAAAGATTGTCGTCTATGAGGGCTTGTTGCCTGTGACGCAGGATGAAGCTTCTTTGGCAATAGTCCTTGGGCACGAGATTGCACATGCTGTTGCCAAGCATAGTGCTGAACAGATGTCGAAGAAAATACGCCAGAGCTATGGCACTCAGATAGGAAGTCAGATTCTTGGAGCTATTGCAGGTCAGTCGGTTGGTGATTTGGCAGGTGCTGTTGCACAGCAAGGTTTCAGCTTTGCCAACCTCCGTTACAGTCGTGACAATGAGACAGAAGCCGACCATATCGGTCTGATTTTCGCTGCTATGGCTGGTTATAATCCGCAGATGGCAGTGCCTTTCTGGAAGCGAATGGCAGCTTTGAGTGGAAATAGTAATCAGAGTGACATGTTCAGTGATCACCCCAGTGATGCCAAACGCATTGCAGCTATCCAGCAGTGGATGCCTACAGCCATGAAATATTATGAGGCTTCGGGCTATGCTTCAAAGTCTGTACCGTCCGTAAAGCTTAATCCTGCAAAGAAGAATGCTTCTCATCGAAGAGGATAAAAGCAGTGTTTGCCGTCCTTACCCACTTCAGAAGAAGGGGGTAGGGGCGTAGCCTGTTCCTGATAGGAACGGCACTATTGACAGAAGATATTATTTTGTTTCATCTTTAAATGATCATGACCATGATAGATTACATTGTAGGAAACTTATGGATAATGTGGGCAGTCATCATGTTGGGTTGCCTTATTCTCGAACTGAGTTCGGGCGATTTCTTTATCACCTGCCTTGCTATCGGTGCTTTGGTAGCTACAGGTGCCTCGTTCGTTTTTCCTTTCTGGGCACAGATATTGATATGGGCAGTCTGCTCGATACTGAGTATTTGGCTCATTCGTCCTAAGCTGCTCCGTCGCTTGCATGCTGCCGGTGAAGAGCGTCTCAGTAATGCTGATGCCTTGATAGGACGTATTGGGATCGTGATTGAACCCATTCTTGCTGACGGAAGTGGTTATGTGAAAGTGGATGGTGATGAGTGGAAGGCTGTCAGCAATGTTCCTGAAACAATAGAAAAAGGCAGTAAGGTGGAAATCATTGCCCGGGATTCAATCATTGTAACAGTAAAGTTGATATAATGAATAACTGATAACATAAATAAATTAGCGTATGGGAATCTATTATGCGGTGGCGGCCTTCGTTGTTCTGGCCATCATTTTCATTAAGATGACTGTGGTGATTATTCCACAGAGTGAAACGAGAATTGTAGAACGTTTGGGTAAGTATTATGCGACACTCAAGCCGGGTATCAATCTGATTATTCCTTTTGTAGACCGTACGAAGACGATTGTTGCGATGCATAACGGTCGCTATGTCTACACCAATACGATTGATCTGCGTGAGCAAGTGTATGATTTTGCACGCCAGAATGTAATCACAAAAGATAACATTCAGATGCAGATTAATGCTTTACTCTATTTCCAAATCGTTGATCCGTTTAAGGCTGTCTATGAGATTAATAATCTGCCGAACGCCATAGAGAAGCTGACACAGACCACTTTACGTAATATCATCGGTGAAATGGAACTTGACCAAACCCTCACCAGCCGCGACATCATTAATACAAAGTTACGCGGTGTGCTTGATGATGCCACCAACAAGTGGGGGATTAAGGTCAACCGTGTGGAGCTTCAGGATATAACACCTCCTCAAAGTGTGCTTCAAGCCATGGAGAAACAGATGCAGGCAGAGCGTAACAAGCGTGCAACAATCTTGACAAGTGAGGGAGAAAAGCAGGCACAAATCCTACAGAGTGAGGGTGACAAGGCTGCCATTATCAATAAAGCAGAGGCTGCCAAACAACAGGCTATTCTCAATGCAGAGGGTGAGGCGACTGCACGCATACGCAAAGCAGAAGCCGAGGCAATCGCTATAGGCAAGATTACTGAAGCCGTTGGCAAGAGTACGAACCCTGCCAACTATCTTCTTGCACAGAAATATATTCAGATGATGCAGGAATTGGCACATGGAGACAAGAACAAGACCGTGTTCCTGCCTTACGAAGCTACCAATATGTTGGGAAGCATTGGTGGTATTAAGGAACTTTTCAAGGCTGAATAAGAAAAATAACACAGCTTTTGTTTCATGGTCTCATAATATTTTCATACTTTTGTGATAAAATGTTAGGCGTATGAATATTGCAATCGTTTGTGGGGCACGTCCTAATTTTATAAAGGTGGCTCCGATTATCCGAACCATTAGAAACAACAAGAGTTATAGTGCTGTAAACTATCAGCTTATCTATACTGGAACCGCGGACGACCCTTCACTTGAGACTTCACTCTTCACTGATCTTGAGATTGGTCGTCCCGATGTGTTCTTGGATGTTGACTGTGAGAACCTCAATGAACTTACCGGTCAGGTGATGTCGAAGTTTGAACAATATCTGCAACAGCATCCGACTGATGTCGTCATCGTTGTTGACGACCTTGCAAGTACAATGGCAACGGCTATCGTTACCAAGAAACAGGCTATCAAATTAGCACATATTGCAGCTGGAACACGCAGCTTTGACATCAATATGCCGAAAGAGATCAATCGTCTTGTCATTGATGGCTTGAGCGATGTTCTCTTCACAGCAGGTATCAGTAACAACAACATTGCCAACAAAGAGGGTGCAGAATTGAGTAAGGTCTACATGGTTGGCAACATTCTTATTGATAATCTTCGTTATAATCACGGTCGCTTGAAGCGTCCTGCCGTACTTGATAAACTTAGACTTGAGGAAGGCAAGTATATTGTATTCACGCTCAACCGTAAGGCCCTTATTGACAACAAAGCACACCTTGCCCAGCTCGTCAAGGCTGTTATCAGTGGCATGAACGATGCAACACTGCCTATTATTGCTCCTCTTCGTGGTCGTGCAGCTGGTGTTGTCAAGGAAATCTTGGTCGAGACCAGTTACCCTTCTGCTATCACGTTGATAGAGCCCCAAAGCTATCTTGACTTTGAATATATTACGGCTCATGCCTGTGGTATCATCACTGACAGTGGTAATGTGGCCGAAGAAGCAACATTTAATCAAATCCCTTGCATTACACTCAATAGCTATACGGAGCATATCGAAACCGTGAAAGTGGGTACGAATGTCCTTGTTGGTGAGGATCCAAAACTTCTTTCAGTTTCAGTTTTCAATATGATTTCGGGGCAGTGGAAAGCATCTGGTATTCCCGAACGCTGGGATGGACGGAGTGCTGAACGTATTTTGCAGATACTCTGTTAGTTATTTCGTTTGGCGGACACATGTTTATTAGAGTTGTTAAGTATAAACTTGTGCCCGTCAACAATGTTAAATAATGTATTAATCCTTGCTTTTCTTTTTTCCTTTCTCTATTTTTGTAGCGAAAGGAAAGGATTTCCATTAATTCCAAAATATATTGAATTAGATGACATTGAAGTATTAAAGTAAGAAGCAAAACATCTCTATTTAGCGTAATAATTAATTTTCGCATTAACAAAGCTTCAATTTAGATTCGATAGGTTATAGTTGTAAAGGAGATTTATTCAGGAGATGTTTTATCAGAAGCCGTCGGGCTTCAAATCCCATAGGCGCTGTATGCTTAGGTAGCATGCAGCGTTTGATACGTTTGGGCTTTCAGCCATTCTTCCCTATAGTATATGGGCTCAGTAGAAAAGAGATGGGGAAATTTCCTTAGTTAATATATTTTTCTTTCCTTTGTATCATGGAAGAAAAAAATCTATATCAATTAGCCGAGTTCGTTTTACCAAGCGATATATTACATTATTTCTCTATTGTCAAGATAGAGCCTGATTCTTCTTTGTTGCGCATTTACCTTGATGAGAAAATGGAGAAAGAACTTTCAGAAGATCTTCATTTTGAATCCCAAGGCTTTATGGATGCTGTCGAGGTGACAGACTTCCCGATTCGGGACCATAAGGTAATTTTGGTTCTTCGTAGACGTCGGTGGATAGATACCCGTACAGGTAAGAGTTTCTCCCTTCCCCTGCAGATTGACATTACCGCCTCCGGCACTCGTTATTCCAAAGAGTTCGGAGCTTTTTTAAAAGAGACGTATGGAGACGTCCCCAGTGACCTGCCGTACGCTTGAGGAATTCTATCATATCAATGGACATAGTTTTGAGAAACAGTATAAGGAAATATTAAGTGGTTACAGGTCATGGGAACAGTTGGCTCATGCACAGAAGTGGCTTCTATTTGAGAATAATATCGGCAAGAGCATAGCAATAGATGAAACATCCTTGTCCAATGGCGAGCTCTACACGATAGTAACCAATAGGGACAGACACGGTAGGGAGGGATGTCTTATCGCTGTTATTGCGGGTACAAAGTCCTTGGATGTCTGCAAGGTACTGGATGAGATAGATGAAAAGAAGCGGGAAGACGTAGAAGAGGTTACCTTGGACTTGTCCGACAGTATGCGTAAGATAGTGAGACATTGCTTTCCTAAGGCTAAACGAGTGATCGATCGTTTTCATATACAGAAACTTGCAATTGATGCCGTGCAACAGATGAGAATAGAGCATCGCTGGGCTGCCTTACAGGAAGCAAATGAGGAGAAAGAGAATGCGAAGTTAGAAAAGCGAGCATATCAATCTGTGACTTTTGAGAATGGAGATACACGTAGTGAACTGCTGGTAAGAAGCAGGTACCTGTTATTCAACGGAGAAATGGACTGATGAGCAGAAGCTAAGAGCCAAGATACTATTTAGAGAATATCCTGACATCAAGAAGGCTTACGGCTTATCACATTCGCTAAGAATGATTTTTGCAAAGAACACCGTCAAAGACGCAGCTAGACTATCATTGGCCAAGTGGTATAATAAGGTTGAAGAAGCTAACTTTCATTCCTTTAATGTCATTGCAGCAACTATCTACGAACATTACGATGACATACTAAACTTCTATATTAACAGAGCTACAAACGCGGCTGCTGAATCCTTTAACGCAAAAATAAAACTATTTAGGGCTAACGTAAGGGGAGTTGTGGATAAAAGTTTCTTCCTTTTTAGGATTGCTAAACTATATGCTTATCCACACTAAATATCTACTGTCCCACTATTACCTCTTCTTCATCAAGGAGCATCTGGCAAGCTACTTCCCTAAGGCCGTGTCCTACACGCGTTTCGTGGAACTCATGCCTCGCGTGTTCTTCGAGCTGATGGCCTTCATGCGCATCCAAGGTTTTGGAAAGTGCACGGGCATTAGTTTCGTGGATAGCACGATGATTCCCGTATGCCACAACATGAGAAGGAATTTCAACAAGGTGTTTGATGGACTTGCTAAGAACGGAAAGGGAACAATGGGGTGGTGTCATGGTTTCAAGCTTCATCTGCTGTGCAACGAGATGGGCGATGTACTCACGTTCTGCCTAACTCCCGCAAACGTGGACGACAGGGACCCTAGGGTGTGGCAGGTCTTCACCAAGGTGCTCTACGGCAAAGTATTTGCCGATAAGGGCTACATCAAGCAAGAGTTCTTTGAGAACCGCTTCAACCAAGGCATCCATCTCGTTCACGGGATCAAATCAAACATGAAAAACAAGCTTATGCCCTTGTGGGACAAGATGATGCTGCGCAAGCGATATATAATAGAATGCATCAACGAACTGCTCAAGAACAAGGCCAACCTTGTTCATTCACGCCATCGCTCCGTACATAACTTCCTCATGAATCTCTGTGCGGCATTGGCTGCATACTGTTTCTTCGAGAATAAGCCAGAGGCACTGCCCGTGCGCATTGAAAAGAGTAGGAAATTGGAACTTTTCTAAGCAAATCCTTATCCCGAACTGGCGTAAGTCATTGATTATCAACGAAGCTGGCATCACAATCTGTTTATGCGCATGTAGGGAGGCACGGTTCGTGCGTCCGTTCAACACGGCCTGTTTACAGCCCGATTACTGTCCACTTGTTAACCCGTTTATTCGTCCATTTGTCGACTCACTCCGCTTGAGCGGACGCACGAGCCGTGCGTCCCTACATGCGCATAAATAATTAATTTGTCCACCCGTTTACGCATCAATTGTCAGCTGAAACAATGGGGTTCACGTGTTCCTTGGCTGTCTATGGCTCCGGCGCAACGAATTTTACGGGGCGAATAAGCTCACGTAACGGCTTGATATTGAGCTTGAAGAGGTCAAAAGCAAAGCGGGTTTGGTCTTGTTTGTGCTCAACCATGATGCGAACCACGTTTTTCTCTTCGAGAACACCAGTGTTGGGAACAAGCTGTTGATAGACTTTCTTGTAGTATTCTTGTTGATTGCAAGCGTCCATACGCAAGCAAACGAAGACGATTTTGCCATCAATCAGGAAGTAATGATTAGGATATATGTTATCAATCGACCATTCTCCACCCTCGAAAGCCTCGCGATAAGCGGGGTGAAAATAGAACACATCGTTGTTAATGCTCACGCCGTTTGTCAGTGTTCCCCGGTCTTCATACAAGTAAGAACAACTCTATATGAATGCCTTTTGCTTGGGAAAGAAACCTACAGCTTGATGAATGAGTTTCAGAAAAGCAGGCTTCATGTGCGTGGTGTCCATGCGTTCCAAGCTGTCCAACAAGCTCTTTTGCTGGGTTTCTTGCGTGTCAGCCTTACAAGCCACCCACAATAGAATGGAAAAAAGACCGATGAAAAGGGCGAAAATGGCAGTTTTGTATCGTTTCATAAGCATCACGGTTTAGTGATGTAACAAAGATAAGTTTTCTTTCTGACAAATCCAAATCGGTCGTATGGTTTGTTTTGTGGCAGAAGGCTCGCTTTCTTCTTGCATCATCGGGCGCATCCTGCACGCAACTTTCGTTCATTCTCTTTCCCCCGATGATGTTACAAACAAAAAAGAATGTGCTACATCAGGGCTTGACAGATTGGAAAATAAAATCTATTTTTGCAAAATGAAGGTTTAATAATCCTAATATGAAAAGAAAAGCATTCTCTTTACGGCGCATGTTGGTTTGCGTTTTGTTGTCAATCACGGCTTTGACCGCACGTGCGGCAGCCGATCCCGACTTCTACATCTTCCTTTGTTTCGGACAATCCAACATGGAAGGCGCGGCAAAAATCGAGCCGCAAGACCTTGTGGGCATCGACAGTCGCTTTCAAATGATGGCGGCAGTGGACAACAATCGGTTGGGTAGGAAAATGGGTCAGTGGTATACGGCCGTTCCACCGCTTTGTCGGGAAAACACGGGACTGACTCCGATAGACTATTTCGGCCGGACGATGGTGGAACATCTGCCAAAAAATATCCGAATAGGCGTTATCAACGTAGCAATCGGCGGATGTCATATCGAAACATTCATGCGCGACTCCGTTGCCAACTATGTTCGAACCCGTGCACCGCAATGGATGAAGGGCATGCTCAAGGCTTATGGCGACAATCCATACGACAGATTGGTCGAACTTGCACGTAAAGCACAGCAAGTTGGCGTCATTAAAGGGATTCTTTTGCATCAGGGAGAGTCGAACACAGGCGATAAAACGTGGCCCGGAAAGGTGGCTTTCGTCTATCATCAGCTCATTGCCGACCTGCAACTCAAGGCGGAAGACGTGCCATTGTTGGCCGGAGAAGTGGTCAGAGCCGATGGTCGGGGCAAGTGTATTGCCATGAATCCCATCATTGATGCGCTGCCCCAGACCATTCATACGGCCCATGTCATCTCTTCCGAAGGCTGCACCAGCGGCCCCGATGACTTGCATTTCGATGCCGAAGGCTATCGGGAACTGAGCAGACGCTATGCTTCGAAGATGCTTTCGCTCTTGGGTTATCCGATATATAAGGCTGTCGACATCCCGAAAGATGCCGTTGTGGCTGCTACGGCCGTGCCGGGAAACGACTTTCCGAAGTTGGATACGGCGCGACGTGGCTATTTTTGGCTGAATGCCCCATCGGCAAAAAGCGTGAAAGTGGACATCTGCGGCAAGAAATATGACCTGCAACGCGATGAAAAGGGCGTCTGGACAGGGGTTACCGAACCGCTTGTCGTGGGCTTCCATTACTATTTCTTCTGGGTAGATGGCGTGCAAGTGACCGATCCGGCAAGTGAAACTTTCTTCGGATGTTGCCGCCAGTCGAGTGGAATAGAGGTTCCCGAAGGCCGTGAAGGCGACTATTATCGTCCGCAACAAGGCGTTGCCAAGGGGCAAGTTCGGTCGGTGCAATATTTTGCTACGTCCACTCAAGCGTGGCGAAGGGCGATGGTTTACACGCCGGCCGACTATGAAAAAGGCAAAAAGCGTTATCCTGTTCTTTATCTGCAGCATGGAATGGGTGAAGATGAGACAGGTTGGAGTCGTCAAGGGCTGATGCAAAACATCATGGACAAGATGATCGCAAAAGGAGAAGCCGTTCCGATGATTGTTGTCATGGAAAGTGGCGACCTGAAAGCGCCTTTCCGCGGCGGAAGCAGGGATGTGGAACACAGTACTTACGGCGCATCGTTCTATAAAGTGCTGCTTTCCGACCTCATTCCCATGATAGATAACACGTTCCGCACCCAATCCGACCGCGAACATCGAGCCATGGCAGGACTTTCGTGGGGTGGACATCAGACCTTTGATGTGGTTTTCACCAACCTTGACAAGTTCGCTTATGCCGGTAGTTTCAGCGGCGCCATCTTCGGATTGGACGTCAACAAGACCTATAATGGCATTTTTTCACGGCCGAATGAGGTGAACAGCAAGCTGCACTGCCTTTTCTTGGGCTGCGGAACAGATGAAAACATGGGTACGGCCAAACTGATTGACGACTTGGGGGCGGCCGGAATAAAGGTCGACAGCTATGTTTCCAAGGGTACCGGCCACGAATGGTTGACATGGAGAAGGTGCTTGAAAGCATTTGCAGGCAAGCTATTTAAATAGGGGAAAAAAACGATTTCATCGCAAATATTTGCAGAAAAATCTGCAGCATGAGGCGTTTTGAACAGCAATGGCTATTAAATAAAAACATATGAAGCAACTTAAACAACAATATTTCAGGCCAGTTCTCCCTCTTTTTCGGGAGCATCGGGCCGGACTTCTGGCTTGTCTTGGCTGCCTGTGCCTTCTTTTTTCAGCGCTTCCGCTTGCTGCTGCCGACCGCTTTGTCAGCTTTTCAAATGGTGACTTCCTGTTGAACGAAGGCGGGAAAGTGGGCATTTTTGTCGATGAAACCGATCAAAAAGGCATTTCTTTGGCGGCACATAACCTCGCAGAAGACCTGAAAAAGGTGTGTGGAGCACAGGTTGTTTTCACCGAAGCAGCGGCTGCCCGCATCGTCATCGGCTCCATCGGACACTCCAAAGCCATCGATAAACTCATCAAAGAAAAGCGACTGAATGGGGCTTTATTGCGTGGAAAACGGGAGAAATTTATACTGCAACGCATCGGAAAACAACTGATCATAGCCGGTAGCGACCGTCGTGGAACGATCTATGGTATCTATGAATTGTCGCAACAAATGGGTGTTTCTCCGTGGTATGATTGGGCAGATGTGCCCATAGAAAGGCATGATAAAATATATATTTCGGCCGGGATTTATACGGACGGAGAGCCTGCCGTGCGCTATCGCGGCCTCTTTTTAAATGACGAAGCGCCCTGTCTGACCTCGTGGGTGAAGCATACTTACGGCACCGACTATGGCGATCATCGCTTCTATGCACGCGTGTTTGAGCTCCTGCTGCGGTTGAAAGGCAACATGCTTTGGCCTGCCATGTGGGGTTGGGCATTCTATGCCGACGACCCGGAAAACAGCAAAACGGCCGATGAAATGGGCATTATCATCGGTACATCGCACCATGAACCGATGGCACGCAACCATCAGGAATGGGCTAGAAAACGCAAAGAATACGGTGCATGGAACTACCAAACGAATCAAAACGTGCTGGATCAGTTTTTCCGCGAAGGCATCCGGCGCAAGGGAAAAGAGGATATCGTGACGATAGGCATGCGGGGTGACGGCGACGAAGCGATGAGTGCAGCGGCCGATACAAGGCTTCTTGAACGCATCGTCAGTAATCAACGCCGCATCATCAGGGAGGTTTCGGGGCGTCCGGCCGGTGAAACACCGCAGGTGTGGGCCTTATATAAAGAGGTATTAGAGTATTATGATAAGGGCATGCGCGTGCCGGATGACGTCACCATCATGCTGTGTGACGACAATTGGGGTAACGTGCGCAGGGTGCCAAATGAACGGGAACGCAAGCACAAAGGAGGCTGGGGACTCTATTATCACGTTGATTATGTGGGTGCACCCCGCAATACCAAGTGGCTCAATGTGACCCCGACACAGCACATGTTTGAGCAACTTCAGCTCGCTTATCAGTACGGATTGGACCGCATTTGGATATTGAATGTGGGCGACTTGAAGCCTATGGAGTATCCCATTTCACTATTCATGGACATGGCATGGAACCCAAATGAATTTGCCATTTCGGCCATTACCGACCACACTTTGCGCTTTTGTGCAGAGCAATTCGGCGACAGTCAGGCCCCTGAAGCGGCCCGCATTCTGAACCTGTTGAACAAATATAACGGGCGCATCACGGCCGAAATGCTCGATAAAGACACTTATAATCTGGCCACGGGTGAGTGGAAAACGGTCGTCGGTCAGTACGAACAATTGGAGATGGAAGCCCTGCGTCAGTTCATCACTTTGCGTCCCGAGCAGCGAGATGCCTATCAACAATTGATTTTGTTTCCGCTGCAAGCGATGGGAAACCTCTATAACATGTACTATGCACAAGCCATGAATCATCGGCTTTATGCACGTAACGACCCCGACGCAAACCTTTGGGCCGATCGTTGCGAGGCTGCTTTCAAGCGTGATTCCATGCTTTGCCGAGCTTACAATCGGGATATTTCGGGCGGCAAATGGAACGGAATGATGACGCAGAAACATATCGGTTACACGAGTTGGAACGATGATTTCGCCCACGACATGCAGCCGAAACTCTACCGCATCAGCGACACTTCGGCCGGTGGTTTCAGCTTTGTCGGCCGGCAAGGTGTCGTTTCGATGGAGGCCGAACACTATCATACTGCCACCGATGCAGCACGGGCCAAATGGGCAATCATTCCCTTTATGGGGCGCACTTGCAGTGGAATTACGCTCACGCCTTACACGGAAAGCGTTGCCGGTGCACGGCTTTCTTATCGTTTCTCGATGCCTGATTGCACCACCGACAGCGTGAAGATACACGTCGTTGTGAAGTCTACTTTGGACTATCTGAACAAAGGCAGCCTCACGTATACCGTGAAATTAGACGATGAAATGGGCGAAAACGTGCGGTTCAATGCCCGCCTGAACGAGAAGCCGGAGAATATCTACAGCATCTATTATCCCACGGTTGCCCGTCGGGTTATCGAACATGTCGTGACACTTCCCGTCAAAAAGGCCGATTGGCACACGCTGACGCTTGAGCCGTCAGATCCAGCCATCGTGTTTGAAAAGGTGATCGTAGACTACGGAGGCTATCAGACTTCCTATCTCTTCATGGAAGAAAGTGACCACAGACGCTGAAAATGCTTGACGGAACAGAATGCGAGAACGCACAAAATCCATGGGACGCAGCATCCGGTTCAAGTCGTATGAGCGCCGTCAGGGAGCCGGTTTGTATCGTTTCGGGCTTTCTTTTCAATGATAACTTTGATGAAATACCAATGGTTTATGACGCATCGTAGATTTCTGATGGCGGTGGTTTTTATCGGTTTCACCGCTTTTCCATCGGTTGCACAAATGCCTCGACCGCTGCCTTCGCTCCATGTTGAAGGCCGAAACATGGTCGACAGACATGGCAACAAAGTGTTGCTTCATGGCGTGATGGATACACCTCATCCCTATTTCAATGGCGGAAGATGGGGTTGGAATATTGATGACAGCAGCGTTCCGGCCTGTCTGAACTATTTTGAAAAGCTCTTTCGGGGCCTGACCGATGCTTCGCAGGGCGCTTATTGCAATGTGTTCCGCCTGCATCTCGACCCTTGTTGGACCAATGATCCGACCAAACCGCTTGTCGGAAAAAAGGGCGAAGAGAACATTTCGCAGTTCAGTGCCGACCGACTCCGGCGCTATTTGCAATCGCTTTATATCCCCTTGATGCAGAAAGCCATGGCGCATGGGCTCTATGTCGTGGTGCGTCCGCCGGGCGTCTGCCCTCATGAAATCCGTGTAGGCGATGCTTATCAGCAATATCTAACGACGGTTTGGGACATCGTTTCGCGTGAAGCTGTCGTTCAGCAATATGCCGGTCAGATTTCATTAGAGCTGGCCAATGAGCCCGTAGTCGTTAAGGATGCGACGGGAAAAGCGTCGGATCATGCGCTGCGCGACTTCTTTCAACCCATCGTTGACAAGATTCGCGGCAACGGATTTAAGGGTATTCTTTGGATTCCCGGCAGCAGTTGGCAGGGCAATTACGTGGGTTATGCCCGCCATCCCATCACGGATGACAACTTTGGCTATGCCGTTCACGACTATCCCGGCTGGTATGGTATGAGCGACGAACGGCCAAATGCCGAAGAAGGTATACGCCGGTTTAAAGGTCTTGTGCCCGTTGTCGAGCCCCGACCTGTCATGATTACAGAGGTGGATTGGAGCCCCGAAAAGGCGGGAGAAGGCCATTATGACGAGCATGGAAAATGGGTGAAGGCCAATTACGGCACGTGGGCTACGGCCTCAACAAGCAAATGGGGCGTTGCTTATAAGCGCATGATCGACCATTATGGCAACATATCCATGACGCTTTCGGGCACGGGTTGCTATCTCGATATTGATGAATTGGTTGGCAAAGGACGTGTGGTTGCAGCCTTTGGCGAACTGAAAGAAGCCTGCGGTGCGGCTTGCATGGGGTGGTATAAAGCCTACAACACCACCGCAAAACCCTATCCCGACGACTATGTGTTCAGTGCTGCCGAACGCCGAATCGACAGTATATGCTGGGCATTGAAAGACACCTTGCTCATGCCGGGCGATTCCTATCATGCACCGCTTACGCTTTTCTTCCCCGGCGGAAGAAGCGTGGAAGTATTGCCGAAAGCCATTCAATATACCGTTTCGGCACCCGATGTCGTGGGGATAACGGATGGGGTAATCCATGCAAAAAGCGATGGAACCGCACAAATCACGGCCGTTTATACGACCGAAACCGGTGAGACGTTATCGCGAAAGATAACCGTTCGGGTGCAGATGTTCTCGTTTGAAGCCTCGGCCATAAGGACGGATATTTTCGATCATGGCACGTATGACGAGACCAAACGAGTCTTCCAGCCCGGCAAATGGGGGCAGATGGGGTGGCAGTTCGATGGCGGCATCGGGCTTTCGAAGCATTATCTGGTGTTGAAACTCGACAAACCGCAGACCTGCGGCGCCAAATTGATGCTGTTCCCTCAACAAAGTATTTGGGGAGACAGCTATGAGATTGCGTTGGAAAACAAGACGACTATCGTTGTAGACCTGACCAAGGAAAAGACCAAACAGGGCAAGGTGCTTGGCCACACACCTATTTATATCGTGAGCTTATGGGGCAACGGAGCAGGAGAAATAGACGTAAACAACCTCTATCTGACCGATAATGCCGATGATATGCCCACGGCTATCACCCCCATTGTCAATGCAAATCCCGACTTCACCGACGTTTATAACCTTTATGGAATACGTGTGCGTTCGCACGTTTCCACCGAGATTGCCACCGCGGGGCTTCCTCCCGGCATCTATATTGCAGGCGGGAAGAAAGTGGTGGTGAGGTAAATCAGGGTGCAGTTGCCTTCCCTTTCGTTCGTTCGATTATGCAAACAAGGTGCGACAAAGGGTGATGGCGACACGAAGGAAAATTCAACTTTTCGTATTCAATCATTATTTTCATAGCAACCATGAACAAAATCAAGACCATTCTTTTGTCGTTCGTGACCGTGATGACGGCATCATCGGCATTGGCGCAGCCGTCGCTAACCGGCATGGCGTATCCGTATCAGAATCCAAACCTTAGCGCCTTGACACGCGCACAGGATTTGTTGAGTCGCTTAACCCTTGAAGAAAAAGCCCTGTTGATGCTTGATGAGTCGCCGGCCATACCGCGGTTGGGCATCAAGAAATTCTTTTGGTGGAGCGAAGCCTTGCATGGTGCGGCCAACATGGGCAACGTGACCGTGTTTCCCGAGCCCATTGCGATGGCGGCTTCGTTCAATGATGCACTGTTATATAAGGTGTTTAGCGCAGCAAGTGATGAGATGCGGGCTCAGTATCATCATCGAATAAGGAACGGAGGCGAGGATGAAAAGTTCCATAGTCTGTCGGTTTGGACACCCAATGTGAATATTTTTCGCGACCCACGATGGGGACGTGGACAGGAAACCTACGGTGAAGATCCCTATCTGACGGCTGTGATGGGAACGGCGGTTGTGCGTGGTTTGCAAGGACCTGAAGACAGTAAGTATCGCAAACTGTGGGCTTGTGCAAAGCATTATGCCGTGCACAGCGGGCCCGAATATACGCGTCACACGGCCAATCTGAACAATGTGTCGCCGCGTGATCTGTGGGAAACCTATCTTCCCGCATTCAAAACGCTCGTTGAGGAAGCCAAGGTGCGCGAGGTGATGTGTGCTTATCAGGCGCTCGATGACGAACCTTGTTGCGGAAACAGCCGACTGCTGCAGCAAATTCTGCGCGACGAGTGGGGCTTTCAGTACTTGGTAGTGAGCGATTGCGGTGCCGTGAGTGACATTTGGCAGAACCACAAGACCTCAAGTGATGCTGTTCATGCCACAGCCAAGGCCGCGCTGGCCGGAACCGATGTGGAATGCGGTTTCAACTACACCTATAAGTGTATTCCCGAAGCTGTGCAGCGCGGCCTGATCAGCGAGAAGGAGGTCGACAAACATGTGCTTCGTCTGCTTGAAGGGCGTTTCGACCTTGGCGAAATGGACGACCCGGCGCTTGTTCCATGGTCGAAAATCCCTTATTCTGTAATGGATAGCAAGGCTCACCGCCAACTTTCGCTCGATATGGCACGCCAATCTATCGTGCTGTTGCAGAACAAGCAAAACATGCTTCCACTGAAGAAAAACAACGAACGCATCGCTGTGATCGGCCCGAATGCCGATAATGTGCCGATGATGTGGGGCAATTACAACGGTACCCCCAACCGTACGGTGACCATCCTTGACGGTATACGGGCCAAGCATAAGAACGTGAAATACATCAAAGGCTGCGATCTTACCGACACAATGGTGGTCGATCCGTTGTTTGATGCATGCATGATAGCCGGCAAACGCGGGCTACGTGGTACCTTTTGGAACAATACAACGATGACCGGGAAACCTGTTACGACACAATATTATCATGGTGAAGTGGCTGCAACGACAGCCGGTATGCACAGCTTTGCGCCCGGTGTAAAAGTAGAAGGCTTCTCGGCCAAATATGAAACCGTGCTGCTATCAAAGCGTGATGGCGAGGCCGTTTTGAAAGTAGAAGGGTGTGGCGACTTTGAAGTATGGGTCAATGGCAAGCAGATGCAGCACCAACACACATGGCGAACAACACCGACTCGTATACCTATTCGGCTTGAGGCCGGCAAAGACTATCGCATAGAAGTGCGCTTTACCTATGTGAATACATGGGGTGCAAACATTCGAATCAATATCGGAACCGAGCGACCTATTGACTACCAGGAAGTCATTCGGGCATTGAAGGGCATTGAAAAAGTGGTCTTTGTAGGTGGTATCTCACCTGCTTTGGAAGGCGAAGAAATGCCTGTGGACATACCGGGGTTCAAGGGAGGAGACCGAACAGACATCGAACTTCCACGTGTTCAGCGGGATTTCATCAAGGCCCTTCACGCTGCAGGCAAGCAGCTTGTCTATGTGAACTGTTCGGGGTCGGCTATTGCTCTGGAGCCGGAAACCACAGCCTGCGACGCCATTGTACAGGCATGGTATGCCGGGCAAGAGGGCGGAACGGCCGTTGCCGATGTGCTCTTCGGCGATTATAATCCTTCGGGAAAACTGCCCGTCACCTTCTATAAGAACAGTAATCAGCTGCCCGATTACGAGAATTACAGCATGAAAGGGCGCACTTATCGTTATTTCTCCGACCCGCTCTTTGCTTTTGGTCATGGCCTTAGCTATACAACGTTCAATATGGGAACGGCTGAAATCATCAAAAAGGCTGATTCCATCGTGGTGCGTATTCCCGTAGAAAACGTTGGCAGTAAGGACGGAACAGAGACCGTTTTACTGTATATCAAGAACCATCAGGACCCGAACGGGCCGATAAAATCACTGCGCGGCTTCAGTCGTGTCTTTGTGAAAGCCGGACATCAGGCCGTAGCAGAGCTTGTATTGACACGTAAGTCGTTTGAGTTCTTTGACGAAAACACAAATACCGTGCATTTCAAGGAAGGAAATTACGATTTGCTGTATGGTGACAAACGCGTCGAAATAAGAATGTAGTGACCCTAAACCCTTGCATAACATTCACTTTGTTACATGGCGCAAAATGAATGTTACAATATCATGTACGCCGTTAAAAAAGTATTGAATATCTTTGCAAATGTAAAGTCTAATTCTAACCTAATAATTAAAAAATGAGACAAGTACACAGACTTTTTCAACGCTTTTCGCTGATCGTGGCCATGCTTTTCGCGTCGATTGTGGCGGCTTTGGCGCAAAACACCATTCGCGGAACGATTTTAGACGCTGGAGGTGAGCCGTTGATCGGGGCCACTGTCGTCATGAAAGGAAAGCCTTCTGTTGCCGCTGTCACCGATTTTGACGGTAATTTCGAACTGAAGACGCCGGCTAAAAAGGTCACACTCGTTGTTTCTTACGTGGGAATGGTCACCAAGGAGGTTGTCGTTGTCGAGGGACATGCGGCAAAAATCGTCCTGAAAGACGACGATCACACCCTTCAAGAGACCGTTATCGTGGGCTACGGCCAGCAGAAGAAGGCCAGTGTCGTGGGTTCTATCACCCAAACAACGGGGGCTGTGTTGGAACGTGCGGCAGGTGTGAGCGACATCGGAGCCGCTTTGACGGGCAATCTTCCCGGCGTGGTGACCATTCAAGGCAACGGTATGCCGGGCGAAGAAGAACCCCAAATCATCATTCGCGGCGCCAGCACGTGGAACGGAAGCGACCCATTGGTATTGGTTGACGGTATCGAACGCCCGATGAGCAGTGTCGATATCGCTTCGGTGGCCAACATTTCCGTACTGAAAGACGCTTCGGCAACGGCCGTTTACGGTGTGAAAGGCGCCAATGGTGTCATTCTGATTACGACAAAACGTGGTACGGAAGGCAAGGCGAAGATCGACGTGGGCTTCAATGCAACGATGAAAGCACCCTCGAAGTTGCCGAACAAATATGACTCGTACGATGCTTTAAGACTGCGCAATCAGGCTGTAGAGCACGAACTTGGCATTGCGCCCGACTCATGGTCGTATGTTCGTCCGCAGTCTTTTATCGACAATTATCGCAACCAGAACACCTTGGAACAGCGTGAACGCTATGCGAATGTGGACTGGCAGGATGCGCTGTTCAAGAAGTCGACCATGTCTTACAATGCCAATGTGAACATCAGCGGCGGTACAAAGTTCGTGAAATATTTTGCGTCAGCCGACTTCGTACATGAGGGAGATTTGTTCCGAGAATACGACAACGGACGCAACTATAAGGCGGGTTACGGTTACAACCGCATCAATGTTCGCAGCAATCTGGACTTTCAAATCACGAACACTACAACGCTGCGGGCCAACATCTCAGGCTCGAACGGCGTGAAGAAGTCGCCTTGGAGCAACTCCGTGCACAGTGAATGGCAGATCGGACAGCAGTGGGCAGGCGCTTACAACATTGCCCCCGACGTGTTCCTGCCCAAATATTCCGACGGCTCTTGGGGCTTTTATCCCAATGCTTCGAACGTTTCAAACTCTGCACAGAACCTCGCCATCGGCGGTGTGCGCCAGATTACGACGACGCGCATCAACACCGACTTCACACTGGAACAGAAATTGGATTTCATTACCAAGGGACTGAATGCCCGCGGAACGGTTTCCTGGGATAATATCTTTATGGAAAGCGGTCGCGGAATCAACGACCTTTACAACGCTTCGCCGACGAAATATATCGATCCGGAGACCGGAAAGGTGACTTTGGGACAAGAACTTGAAGGCAACAACAAGTTTGATTGGCAGCAAGGTGTGAACTGGACCACCGAAGGAGGCGCCGTAGATAACAACGCAACCGTGCGCAATCTCTATTACCAGTTGCAATTGAACTGGGCCCGTCAGTTCAGACACCACGACGTTTCGGCCATGGGACTCTTCTCCCGACAGGAGAATGCCCGCGGAAGCGTGATGCCTACCTATCGCGAAGACTGGGCGTTCCGTGCCACCTATAACTATGCGGGCCGCTATTTCATCGAGTATAATGGCGCTTACAACGGTTCTGAGAAATTCGGCAAGGCCCATCGCTTTGCTTTCTTCAACTCCGGCGCCCTTGGATGGACCGTTACGGAAGAGAAATTCATGGACCGCCTGCGCGAGAAAGGCATCATCGACCTGTTGAAGCTGCGCGCTTCTTACGGTGAAATCGGCGACGAAAACATGGGCGACCCGTTTGATTCGGCCCGTCGCTGGCTGTACATGAGCCAGTGGGCTTATGGCGGTCAGACCACAATGGACCTGGATCATACCGCAAGTATCTATTCATGGTATCGCCAAAGTGCCCTGGGCAATGAGAATGTAAAATGGGAAACCGTGCGCAAAACGAACTTTGGCGTCGACTATGGTTTCCTTGGCGGACTGGTTACAGGCTCCATAGACTTCTTCCATGACCGCCGAAACGATATCCTGATCTTTGGCAGCGGACGCTCCGTTCCGGCTTACTTTGGCACCACAGCGCCTACGATCAATAAAGGAAAGGTGCGCACGACAGGTTATGAATTCGAGGTGCGACTCAACAAAAAGTGGGCAAACGGCCTGCGCCTGTGGGCCAACTTCAACATGACCCACGCCAAGAACAAGGTGCTGCTCAAGGACGACCCCGTCCTTCGTCCGGCTTATCAGAAGGATGCCGGCTTCTCCATGGGGCAATACAGATCGTATCTTGACCGCGGCTTCATCAACAACATCGACGACCTGATCGGTTCGCCGGCCCATGAATCCAACGACAACCATCGCCTCGTGGGCGACTACTACATCGTTGATTTCAACGGCGATGGCGTGATCGACAGCAAAGATGCGGCACCCGTAGGCTACAGCGGCTCGCCGATGAACACCTACAATGCAACGCTGGGCGTTGAGTGGAAAGGCTTCTCGGCCATGGCGCAGTTCTACGGTGTGACCGATGTGACCCGCGACGTCACGCTGAGCAGCTTCGGCAACAAACTCAACAATGTCTATGATGCAGGCACATGGTGGGACAAAAGTGCGCCCGACGCCGACGTCATCGTGCCCAGATGGGGCGCCAACCAATCCAGCTACAGCAACGGAACCCAATTCCTTTACGACGGTTCCTACATCCGATTGAAGAACGTCGAGGTGGCTTACACCTGGACAAGCGGTTGGATCAAGCATCTGGGCATCACCTATCTCAAGCTCTATCTCAACGGCAACAACCTCTGGCTGTGGACACGTATGCCCGACGACCGCGAAGCCAACCTCGGCGGCGGCGGTTTCCTCGGCGCCTACCCTACCGTGAGACGCTTCAATATCGGTGTTAAATTCTCATTGTAGTATTAAACAAAACAGACAAATGAAAACGAACATAAAAACCATTTTGATGTTGATATGCGCCTTGTTTGCACTCAACACGGCGTTGGTTTCTTGCGAAGACTACTTGGATAAGGAGCCCGACTCAACCGTTTCGCCCGACGATGCCTTTGTCAACTTCCGCAATTTCCAGGGTTTCGTGGAAGAAATCTACAATTGTATCCCCGATAAAGAGAAATGTAACTGGTGTCCGTCGTGGAATTGGGGCGATGATGAGGTCTTTAATCCCGAGGCCGACAACCGAATGACGCATCAAGTTGACCTTGGTAACTTCCGTGCATGGGAGACTACGGGCAACTGGCTCTATAAGACAGGGAGCAATCCCACCTCAACCAACAAGTTTGAACACTCGCTTTGGCCACACGCCTGGTATTGTATCCGCAAGGCTAACTTGGGCCTGACCAACCTTGACAAGATGGTTGCTGCATCCAAAGAAGAGAAAGACATGATTGCCGGTCAGCTCTATTTCTTCCGTGCCTGGTGGCACACCGAGCTGATGCAGTTCTTCGGCGGGTTGCCCTACGTGGACACTTACCTCGACAGCAAGTCCGAACTCAACCTGCCCCGCCTCTCCTATCAGGCGTGTGCAGACAAGGCGGCGGCCGACTTCCGCAAGGCGGCCGACCTGTTGCCCGTCAACTGGGACCGCACGAGTGCCGGAGCCGCAACGCAGGGAAAGAACGACCTGCGTATCAATAAGATCATGGCTTTGGGCTATCTGGGCAAGACTTACCTGTGGGCGGCAAGTCCGTTGATGAAGAATGGTGCCCGGCTCGGCGCCTCGAAGGACGGTAAGACCTATGACTATGACGGCGAATATGCCAAGAAGGCGGCCGAAGCCTTCGGAGAGTTGCTCCGTTTGGTGGAGTCGGGACAGACGCAATACGCGTTGGCCGAGTTCAAGTATAAGGATGTTTACAATCACGAAAAGGCTGCCAATGCCACCACATGCTTCTCGGACATCTTCTATACCAGCAAGCAGAACTGGAAGATGCCGGGCTCTGTAGAAGCCATCTTCCGTGGTCCGTCTGCCGATTACAACGGCTCGAACTGGAACACCTCGAAGGTATTCGGTCCGAAGGTCGATAAGGTAGTGGCCCACGACAACGTGATTCACCAGCCGACAGCCAATCTCGTGGAGATGTATGGCATGGCCAACGGGCTTCCCATCACCGACCCCAGTTCGGGCTTCGACCCCAATCATCCTTTCAAAGACCGCGACCCGCGTTTCTATCACGACATCGTGTTCGACGGTTTCAAATACCTGAACGGCACGCCCGGCCAATATGCCCACCTGCAATACTGCGAACTCTTCACGGGCGGCAACATGCGGCCGGTGGCAAACGGCAGTCGCACGGGCTATTTCATTCAGAAGCTGGTGCCCCATACCTGTAACGAGGTAGACAGAACGTACGACTGGGGCGGCAACCTGCATTGCTATCTGCCCTATATGCGCTTGGCCGATATCTATCTGATGTATGCCGAGGCATGTGCGGCCATAGGTGGGGCAACAGGCAAGGCCTCGAACTTTGGTAAAACGGCTGCCGATGCCCTCAACACGCTGCGCGATCGCGTGGGTGCGGGCCATGTCGGGAGTGCTTATCTGTCGGACAAGAACAAGTTCATGGACGAAGTTCGCCGCGAGCGTGCCGTGGAATTGTCTTTCGAAGGATTCCGCTTCAACGACCTGCAGCGTTGGTTGCTCCTCACCGAAGCACCCTACAACGAAAAATATTCGCAGGAGTTTGACCGCGTGGAAAACGCCAACTTCTACAGAAACAACGACCCGAAAGATGCCCGGGTGGCCAATTATCGAAAGGAATTGATACTGACCCGCAGTTTTAATACAAAGCACTATTGGTTCCCGTTGCCTATCAATGAGGTTTATCTCTATCCGGAGTATTATCAGAATCCGGGCTGGTAAAGAATGTTTTAAGTCATACTAAATAGAAATAATCGTATGAATACGAAATTCAAATCCTATAAATCAAAACTTCTTCTGGCAGGCCTTGTCGTGTTGGCTCCTGTCGGTGTCGATGCAAAGGCAGCTGTTGAGCAAGCGACCGACACTGCTGGTGCGGAGAAGGAAATGGTGCAGGTGGCCTATCGCAAGGTGGCCAAGAAGGATATCCTCGGCGGTGTGTCCGTTGTCGACGTGGCCGACTTGATGAAAAAGAACTATAATACCTACAGCCTTGACAATATGCAGGGGTATGTCGGTGGCTTTAACGGTAATTCGCTTTGGGGAATGGACAGCAACAATGCCGGTTATCTGGTCATGGTAGACGGTGTGCCGCGTGATGCAACCAATGTCATGCCGAGCGAAATCGACCAAATCACCTTCTTGAAAGGTGCACAGGCCGTTGTACTCTATGGCAGCAAGGCCGCAAAGGGCGCCGTGCTCATCACGACCAAACGCGGAAAGAACGACGGACTGAAGGTTGAGGTGCGGGCCAACACGGGCTTGCATGTGGCAAAGTCATTCCCCGAATACCTCAGTTCGGCCGAATATATGACGCTTTATAACGAGGCACGTGCGAATGACGGGCTGACACCGCTTTATTCAGCGGCCAACATTTACAATCACGGGTCGGGGCTGAACCCTTATCGTTATCCTAATATCGATTATTATTCATCCGACTACATCCGCAAGATGTATTCGCGCCATGAGGCAACAGCCGAAATCAGCGGTGGCGGAGAGCGTGCACACTTCTACAGCAACATCAATTACTATCGCAGCGGAGACTATTTCAAGTTTGGTGAGGCCAAGAACAACCATATTTCGCGGTTCAGTGTGCGTGGTAATGTCGATGTGAACATCAGTGAAGACATCAAGGCGTGGGTGAACTCAAGCGCCACATTCTACGATTCAAATACGGCCAAGGGAAACTATTGGAACGTGGCAGCAACGATGCGGCCTAATTTCCCGCAGTATGCCAATCCGTTGATACCTGTGGATATGGTCGACCCGCATGCAAAGGCAGCCTTGGAATTGCTGAGTGTAGCCAAGCTGATTGACGGTAAATATTTCCTTGCCGGCTCACAAGCAAACTCATCTTCTTTGTTCGGCGATGTTTATGCAGCCGGCAAGAGCAAGTGGACGAGTCGTCAATTCCAGTTTGACACGGGTGTCAACATCGGACTTGGAAAGCTGTTGACGGGTCTTTCTTTTGAAACGCGCTTCGCCGTGGACTATTCCACCTCCTACACGACATCGTTCGATAACAGCTATGCCGTCTATATCCCGACTTGGTCGAACTATAACGGCAAGGACGTTATCGTGGGATTAAAGAAAGAAGGTGAAGACAAACGTTCGGGCAATCAGAACATCAGCGGCAGTACGGACAACCAGACCATGCTGTTCTCCGCGCAGTTCAACTACAACAACACGTTCAACAACGTGCACAACCTGTCTGCCATGCTGATTGCTTCGGGCTATCAGCAGTCAAGGTCGGGACAGTATCATAAGACGTCGAGTGCCAATCTTGCCCTTGGAGCCTCTTACAATTTCATGCAGAAGTATTATGCCGACTTGGGATTGGCCGTTATTCATTCCGCACAATTGGCCCCCGGCCATCGTGAAGCGCTCTCTCCATCACTGACTTTGGGTTGGCGACTCAAGAATGAAAGTTTTCTGAAAGATGTCGATGCTGTCGACAATATGCTGTTGAGCGTTTCGGGAAGCATCATCAACGAGGATATCGACCTTGCCCGCGGAGATGTTCGTTACTATCTTTATAAAGGTATTTGGACTTCGGACAACGGTTATGGCTGGTATGATGGCTCGAACGATAAGTACACGTATTCGAAAAGAGGCGAGAACGAAGACCTTGGCTTTATCAAGCGCAAAGAGCTTTCTTTGAGTTTCAAAACCTCGTTGTGGAAGCACTTTGTTACGCTTGATGCCAACTTCTTCATCAATTCCATGGAGGGCTATCTCATTGATTCGCCCACCTTCTTCCCCTCACATTTGAACACAAGTTACCCCCAAGGGTCTTTCATGCCCGTGCTGAACTACAACAATGATCGCCGCGTTGGCTTTGATTTCGCCCTGAACTTCAACCGGAAGTTCGGCGAAACGGATCTCTCACTCGGCCTTACCGGCACCTATTATAATACGAAGGCGACAAAGGTTGACGAGAATAATGTTGAAGCCTATCAGAACCGACAGGGAAAGGCTATTGATGGCATTTGGGGTTATAAGAGTGCGGGCTTCTTCCAAAGCGAAGCCGAGATTACAGCCTCTCCCGACCAAAGCAGTCTTGGCAGTACGGTAAGGCCCGGCGACATCAAGTATGTGGACGTTAACCATGATGGCAAGATCGATAACTACGACCAAGTGTATCTTGGTAAAGGGGGATGGTATGGTGCCCCGTTTACGATGGGTGTGAACTTCACTGCCAAGTGGAGAGGTTTCACGTTCTTTGCCCTCGGTGTGGGCAACTTCGGCGCGCATGGTGTGAAGAACTCCTCCTATTATTGGGTGCGTGAGGCCGGCAAGTACTCTGCCGTCGTTCGCAACCGTTGGACTCCTGAAACCGCAGCTACGGCAACTTACCCCCGACTATCGACACTTTCGGGTAGCAATAACTTTGTAACTTCCGACTTTTGGCTGTATAAAACCGATGCATTCCGCTTGGCGAAGGTTCAAATCACCTATGATTTGCCACGCCGTTTGTTTGGTTCGACATGGGTGAAAGGCTTGTCTGCATTCGTCAGTGGGGCCAATCTGCTCACCATTTCGGGCGAGCGTGAGGTGCTGGAGTTGAATGTTGGCAGCGCACCACAGACACGTTACTACAATATCGGGGTGAAAGCGACTTTCTGATGAAATGAAATTAAAAACAAAAGCTATGAAAATAAAGAAGCTATTCCTATTGACGGCATTGGCATTCAGCTTGGTTTCGTGTTCCGATTTGTTTGAGCCTGCACAGGAAAACAACCGGGGTTTGGACGAAATCTACAACGAACCGACTTATGCCCAAGGGCTGTTGGGCTACGGATACGCTATGTTGCCCTACAATACCAAGAGCGTGACGGACGTTGCCACTGATGATGCGGTGAGTAATGATCTGTCTAACGGTTATTTGAAGATGGCCACGGGTGCTTGGGCAGCCAATAACGACCCGATGTCTCAATGGACCAATCGCCGGGCCTGCATACAATACCTGAATATTTTCTTGGAACAGGCAGACAAAGTGAACTGGGCTAAAGACGAAAAAGCCCGAAAAATGTACTGTGACAGCCGTAAAGGCGAGGCTTATGCCTTGAGAGCGCTCAACATGTACTTCTTGTTAATGAACCATGGTGGCTGGGATGCCGATGGGAAACTGCTCGGTGTGCCGAACTTAACGGCCTCAGAGAAACCCTCGGATGACTTCAATAAGGCGCGTAACACGTTCCAAGAGTGTCTCAATCAGATTTATAACGACTTGGAAGAAGCCGAGAAATTGCTCCCACTCGACTATAACGACCTGACGAACGACGCCGATGTTCCGGCCAAATATAAGGCCATCGGCGTTCAGACGGCAGGCGAATACAATCGCGTTTTCGGCGCAATCATGCGCGGACGTATCAGTGGTCGCATTGCAGAAGCCATTTGTTCGCAGGCCTCTTTGCTTGCTGCCAGTCCGGCATTTGCAGCAGGTACGACCGTCAACTACGCCAAAGCGGCCGACGATGCAGCCAAAGTGCTTGACCGTATAGGCGGCGTGAGCGGCATATCGCCCACGGGTAACAAATGGTTTGCACAGACTTCGGAGATTGATAACCTTGGATCGGGTGCCGTTCCACAGGAGATTCTTTGGCGAGGAAGCCGTACAAACGGTGATGAAGACTGGAACCTTGGTCTGAATCAAGAGGCCGATAACTTTCCACCAAGCCTTTATGGCAAGGGAAGAATCAATCCGACGCAGAACTTGGTTGATGCTTTTCCGACCGTTACGGGCTATCCCATCGCCGATAGTCGTGGAGGCTATGATGCCGGTAAGCCTTATGAGAACCGCGATCCACGCCTCGATATGTACGTTATCCATGATGGCAGCAAGTATAAAGGAAAGGAAATCAAAACCGATATCACGACCACTGGCAACGATGATGGCTTGAACAAGGTGAGTAATTCCACGCGAACGGGTTACTATATGAAGAAACTTCTGCGTGAAGATTGCGACCCTAACCCGAATTCCAAGAACGCTAAGTATCACTATCCCGTGTATATTCGCTACACAGAGCTGTTCCTTAACTATGCCGAAGCAGCCAATGAGGCGTGGGGTCCCAAGGGTTCGGGGGCGCATGGTTATTCTGCTTACGATGTCATCAAGGCCATTCGCGACCGCGCAGGAATTACCGATGTAGCCTATCTCAATGAGTGTGCGTCCGATAAAGGCAAGATGCGCGAACTGATTCGCAATGAACGACGCCTCGAACTCTGCTTTGAAAACAAGCGATTTGCCGACCTTCGCCGTTGGAAAGCACCCATCGACGTGGCTGCCGGTGGCGTGCAAATCAAGAAAGATGGCGGAACAACGACGTATAAAGCCTTCAAAGTGGAAGACAGAAACTATAAGGAGTATATGTATTATGGACCGATACCGCAGAGCGAAATACAAAAATGGACGGAGCTCAAGCAGAATAAAGGCTGGGAATTAAACAACAAATAACGCTAAAACTTCAATAAAATGAAAGTAACAAAATATATCTCGATAGCATTGATGGCGGCTTTCGCTTTCGCTCTTGACTCCTGCAAGAATGGAAATCCCGAGTTCTCGGATTACGAAGGCGGCTCATCCGTATATTTCGCTCGCCAGCATGTTGTGCGAAATGTCGTGCTGGGCAATGATGAAACCAGAGACAACACCGATGACAACAACCATGTCTTCTATATTGTCTCCACGATGGGCGGGACCTATCATGGCAGAGACATCACATTAGAGACTGCTGTGGACAATTCGCTATGCGATCGTCTCTACTTTGAAGACGGAGTGACGCCCGTGAAGCCGATGCCGGCAAACTATTATTCGATACCTTCGACCACCGTTTCTTACAATGGAAGTTTCCAAGGACGTTTGCAGGTAAAGTTGGAGGATGCGTTCTTTAATGATCCGGCTTCTGTGACGGGTACTTATGTCATCCCAATCGTCATCAAGGGTCAGGTTGGTGCTGACCGCATCCTGTCGGGTACGCCTGCCATTGAAGGTTCTACACCCTCAAGAACGAACGCAGCTGCCTGGAATGTCGCCCCAAAAGACTATGTGCTTTACTGCGTGAAGTACATGAATCCGTGGTCGGGCTATTATCTTCGTAGCGGAGAAGATAAGATAACCCATAACGGAAATACAGAGACAAAGATACGCAAGGGAGCATCCGTAGAGAAGAATGAGGTATGCCAAATCACGACAAAGTCGTTGAAAGAGTGCATATTCCCCGTTTCCATCAACAAGACGGTCAAGGATGCGCACGGAAATGATGTCGTCCAGGCTGTCACATGCAGACTGAAACTCTCGTTTGATGACAACGGAAACTGCGCCGTGTCTTCCGAAACATCGGGCATGACGGCCACGGGTACGGGCAAGTTCACTTCGAAAGGAGCCACCAATGAGAAAGCCTGGGGCGGCAAGAACCGCGATTTGCTCACCCTTGAATACCGCATTGACTTCGGTGGTGGGCTCACAATGGAAAGCAAAGACGAATTTGTGGCGCAGACACGTGGCAACACGAATGGCGTGGTTGAGTTCAAGCCGCAGTATAAGTAAGTTCCGCTCGAAAGTTATAAGTGTCATATAATTAAGACGAAGAATATGAAATTAAGCAAATTAAATATAGGATTGGGCCTGGCTGTGCTGGCAGCTTTGTCTTCATGTGCCGATGACAAGTTCTCCGAATACAAAACAGACATGACCAAGGACTTGGCAGAATACCAGTACCTGAACGACTACGAGCCATTGAAGAACTATGTCGAGCAGTTGAAGTCAGCCGGCAAGTGCAATCCCGACTTCAAGTTGGGTGTTGCCCTGGGGGCTTCCAACTTCAACAAGCGCGAGTTGGTTTATAGTTTGGCCGGTAGCAACTTCATGGAGATGACTGCCGGAAACGCAATGAAATATGCGTCTTGCGTAAAGGACGACGGGCGCATGGACTTCTCTACCGTGAAAGAGTTTGTTTCCAACGCCAAGGAGGGCGGAATCACCATCTACGGACACACGCTGGCATGGCACTCGCAGCAGAACAATAAATACCTCAACGGCTTGATTGCCGACAGAGAACTTCAGGTTGACCCCAACGCAAAGGTAGAGAAGACCGACTTTGAAAAGGATTGGACGACAGCCGGCAGCTACACCTATTGGGCGCCGAATGAAGTGAAGGCCAACATCACGGTCAATGGCGACGGCTTCAAACTGGTGAATGCTGCCGCAACCGACAACTGGCGCGTGCAATATCACATTGTCGACGGCCTGCCGCTGAAGAAAGACAGCGAGTATATCTTGAAAATGACGGTCAAAGGTTCCGGCGAAGGCACGCTTGCCGTCGGTATCGGCGACTGGGGAGGAAGAGCCAACGGATCGATTGCGTTCAACACCGATTGGAAAGAATATGCCGTGCCGTTCAAGGCTGTTGCCAACGGCGGCTTTGTCATTTGTCAGTCGGGTGCTTTTGTTGGAACGCTACAGATTCGGAATGTGAAAATCGTCCACATGGAGTCGCCCATGGTTGAGATTCCGAAATATGTCTATGAGAACAACTTCGATGGCAGCGATGTGCTTAGCGGTTGGGGCAATGGTTCCACTGCCGAGTTGGCTTCCGGTTCGCACGACGGCAGCAAGTGCATGGTGGTCACCAACCCCGGCGCAACCAATTCGTGGAGTGTGCAGCAGGCTGTCGACCAGGAGTTTGAAAACGGCAAGATCTACTATCTCCACTTTTGGGGCAAGGCCGACAACCCCGGCAACATTGGCGCAGGTTTCCAAAAGACCGACGGCTATCAGGGGCGCGGCGATTTCCCGGCAATGAGTCTCACGACGACTTGGAAGGAGTTTACCGTTCAAACCACGGTCACCGGCGAGGGCTGTAACCGCTTCCTCTTCAACCTTGGTGCTGTGGCGGGCAAAATCTATATCGACGACGTTCAGCTCTACTACATGGAGAAGAGCAACAAGATTCCCTTGAGCGACAGCGAGAAGAAAACCATCCTGACAACAGCCATGGCAACATGGGTCGATGGAATGATGGAAGCCTGCGACGGCTACGTGACATCGTGGGATGTGGTCAACGAACCCATTTCGGGACGAGACAAAGATGGCGACGGTTACTACGACCTGCAGTCGGCCACGCGCGGTACGGTTTCCGAAGATGATGCCAAAAAGAACTTCTACTGGCAAGACTATCTGGGCGACCTCGACTACGTGCGCACAGCCGTTGCCGAGGCGCGCAAGGGCTTTGCAGCCCACAACGGCGATGCTGCCAAGCTGAAACTCTTCATCAACGACTACAATCTGGAGTCGGATTGGGACGACAACAAGAAACTCAAGAGCCTCATCCACTGGATTGGTGAATGGGAGAAAGACGGCGTGACACGGATTGACGGTATCGGCAGTCAGATGCACGTGTCGTTCTCGGCCAATCCGACAGTTCAGAAGAGCAAGGAGGAACATGTCGTGAAGATGCTTCAACTGATGGCTGCAACGGGCAAACTCGTGAAGATTTCCGAGCTTGACATGGGCTACAACGACGCTGCGGGCAATGCTGTCATGACCGAGAACCTGACCGAAGCGCAGCACAAGCAGATGAGCGATTACTATCGGTTCATCGTCGGCCAGTACTTCAAAATCATTCCTGCGTCCCAGCAGTATGGCATCACGCAGTGGTGTATCACCGACTCGCCGAAAGATTCCGGCTGGCGAGGCGGTGAGCCTACCGGCCTTTGGGATGCCAACTTCCTCCGCAAACACACCTATGCCGGCTTCGCAGACGGCTTGCGTGGGGAATGAAAAGCCCACCCCCTGCCCCTCCCAAGGGAGGGGAGTGCGGGCTTGCGGAGGTTTCCAAACAACATAACCTATGTCATTCTATGCAGGAAAGTGATGTCCGTGACTGCCAAACGCACAATGCGAAGGGCCTCGGTCACCCATAACAACAAAATCTTTTTAAGGCATACCGACGTCAGTTTCCTGCTTCCAATCCCGTTTTTTCTTTGATTGGGTCCTGTTGTTCTTCAAATAAAAGTCGTAATTTTTCGGTTATAAACATCGTAACCTATGTACGACGAATGGAATAAAATGTTGTGTGGAGCACCTTATAATGCCACCGAACCGTATTTTTATGAGCGACTTCTCAAGACAAAAGAGTTGATTCTGCACTACAATCAGCTGCCTCCCAGCGATTCAAAAGGTCGTGAAAAGGCCCTTAAAGACCTTTTCGGGTACTGTGGAGTAAGGCCCGTTGTCAACTCACCTTTCTGTTGTGACTTTGGTTGCAACATCAGTGTAGGCGACTATTTCTTTGCCAATTTCTACCTTACCATACTTGATGAGGCGAAAGTCTCCATCGGAAATCATGTCTATATAGGCCCCAACGTGAGCCTATATACGGCTTGTCACCCCACAGATCCAGTGGAACGGCGTAACGGAATAGAGTGGGCTTGCCCCATAACCATTGGGAACGACGTATGGATAGGGGGCAGTGTGACCGTCCTTCCGGGCGTAACCATCGGTCATGGCAGCACGATTGGGGCCGGTTCGGTGGTCATTCAGGACATTCCCGACGGCTCGGTTGCCGTGGGAAATCCCTGCCGTGTGGTCAAAACGGTGGCTTATTCGCCGGCCGATGCCCTGCAAAACGCCTCGCAGGAATAAAGTAATGGGACGAAACTTAGCGGTATCAATGGGCAGACACGTTGAAGTTAACGTCGCAAGCATAGAATAATGAAATACAGGCAATATAAATGATAAAAAGTAAGGAAAAATGAACCCGATAAAAGCTTTTCTTTGCGTCGTCTGCTGCCTTTCGGCCTCCAACGGCATGGCTTCCGGCAACCCAAATGGCGCACCCAAGCACTGGGCTTTGCAGGCGAGCTTCGGTGGAACGACCCTCGCTGACGACACATCCGATGGGCAAGACTTCTATATAGGCGACGAAGAAGGCAACTATTTCGCCCTTTCGGCCGACTATTATCTCAATCCTCACCTCGTTTTGACAGGTAACCTCTACTACGAACAGGACGGTATTGCCACGCAATATGCCGCAGGTATCGGGCTAAAAAAGGTGAACATGCTCGGTCTGGAGGGCGGCATCAAGTGGTATTTCTGCCCACAAAAATGGGTTGTTCAGCCTCATATCGGTGGCTTAATACAGACAAATTTCCTCAATTTGAAGCGCATGCAAGGCAGTGAAACCCATGTGTTGCAACAGGCATATCCCGGCAGTCACGTCCAAATGAACTACGATGTGCAGTGTCCAGCCATTGCCCTGAAACCTAAAATCGGCGTGGATATCCGTATCATCAGCTCCGTTTCGCTCTGCTTCGCCTACGACATCGGCTTCGGATTGGGCGGGCATCACCGTGCCGATATGCGGTTTCTAGACCTTCCGTTCACGGGGCAAACATGCCAATATCAGGCAGACAACATTCGGACAACTGTCAGTTTGGGACTCAAAATTGACTTCCCGACGAGGCCAGTCTCCGGAAAAACGGTCAACAACCTATTCATGATTCTAAGCGCATGGCTTGAATCCAAGTCGCAGAACCGCTCAACTTTCTCCCATGGCTCATTTTGATTTCGAACTATTCCGGCAGGAAGTGGCGAATATCGTCAGCCAAATTCCGCGCGGATATGTGCTCACCTACGGTCGGATAGCGCGTCTCTCGGGCTATCCTTTGCATGCCCGTCAGGTGGGACGTGCGCTACACGGCATGACCGATAAGGCCATTCCGTGCCACAGGGTGGTGGACAGTGTGGGTCGAACTGCCCCCAACTGGCCCGCTCAACGGACACTGCTCGCTGCTGAAAACGTGTGCTTCAAGGCCAATGGTAACGTCGACCTGCGCCGTTCGCAATGGGATTACGAGGCCGAGGAAGTCTGATTCGGAACCGATCGCCGCAAAATTAAAATTCAACACGCCTTCTCCTCGTTTTTTATTTCAGCTATATTGCGCGCTAATCTCAGCCATTTTAGCGTGTAATATGGGTGAGATTGCGCGGTAAAATGGGTGAGATTGGAACGCAGGATATAAGTAATACGCCAGTTCGGGATAAGAAAGTTCTCTAAAAAGTTGGTAATCTCGCTATTATTTTGTAACTTTATAGTTGAAAATCAATCACTTACAAAACATATATAGCGATGATTACCACAGACAAAGTTACAGAAATATTTTGTATATTGGATGAGTTCTGCAAGAATTTAGATGCAGAGTTAACTAAAAACCTACATATCGCCCCCATAGACGAGGGATATAAGCGCATGCGAAACCGTAAAGGACAGATGTCCAAGAGCGAAATCATGACCATCCTGTTGTGCTATCATTTTGGCTCTTTCCGCAACTTCAAGCACTATTACCTCTTCTTCATCAAGGAGCATCTGGCAAGCTACTTCCCTAAGGCCGTGTCCTACACGCGTTTCGTGGAACTCATGCCTCGCGTGTTCTTCGAGCTGATGGCCTTCATGCGCATCCAAGGTTTTGGAAAGTGCACGGGCATTAGTTTCGTGGATAGCACGATGATTCCCGTATGCCACAACATGAGAAGGAATTTCAACAAGGTGTTTGATGGACTTGCTAAGAACGGAAAGGGAACAATGGGGTGGTGTCATGGTTTCAAGCTTCATCTGCTGTGCAACGAGATGGGCGATGTACTCACGTTCTGCCTAACTCCCGCAAACGTGGACGACAGGGACCCTAGGGTGTGGCAGGTCTTCACCAAGGTGCTCTACGGCAAAGTATTTGCCGATAAGGGCTACATCAAGCAAGAGTTCTTTGAGAACCGCTTCAACCAAGGCATCCATCTCGTTCACGGGATCAAATCAAACATGAAAAACAAGCTTATGCCCTTGTGGGACAAGATGATGCTGCGCAAGCGATATATAATAGAATGCATCAACGAACTGCTCAAGAACAAGGCCAACCTTGTTCATTCACGCCATCGCTCCGTACATAACTTCCTCATGAATCTCTGTGCGGCATTGGCTGCATACTGTTTCTTCGAGAATAAGCCAGAGGCACTGCCCGTGCGCATTGAAAAGAGTAGGAAATTGGAACTTTTCTAAGCAAATCCTTATCCCGAACTGGCGTATATCTATATGCGATGAACTTGACAAAAGGAAACTGAATGCAAAGAGTGAAAAGGAACGTTTGACACCTTCTTCGACAGATTGGTATTCTATAGAGATTCAACAAAGAAGTACTCAACGAGTACCTATAGTATTTCCTATTAGGAAACTAGAAGAATTACCCACTTTAAAGTCATTGAAAATTGAGAGGCTGAAAAAAGAAGCTCATGAGTTTAAGCTCTTGAAAGAAGAAATTACGACTTTGTTGATGGATACAGAAAGCTTTATAACGCAAGGAAAAGTAAAAGATGCAAAAGAAGCTTTAGATGCTGTGCGCAATAAAATTATAAGGATAAAAGATGCAAACATAAGGAAACATTATATTCAAGCACAAGAAGCCCTAACAAAATTAGAAAATACACTTGAAAAAAAAGACTTGCACGAGTAAAAGAAGAACAAGAACGTAAAGAAGAAGAGGAAAGTAAGAGAAAAGCAGAGGAAGAACAAATCATAAAAGAGAAGGAATGCCAAGAGGAAGAACTTCGCAAGAAACGACAAGAGGAGGCGGACAGGCTTGCTACAGAGGCTCGAAAGAAAGAACAAGCGGAACAGGCTGAAAGGCAACGTTTGGAAAAACTGTCAGCTGAGAGAAAAGAAAACTGGGAGGATTTTTATCAAGTACTTGAAAGCAACGACATTCGTTTTTTGTATCATTTTACAGATAAAAGGAACATTCCTTCAATAAAGAGACACGGTGGTCTATTTTCATGGCATTATTGCGAGACTAATAATATAAATATCCCCCGCCAGGGTGGTGATTACGATTCAAGAGAGTTGGACAAGAAATACGGATTGCAGGATTATGTCCGTTTGAGTTTTTGCGATGACCATCCTATGAAATATCGTTTACAACAATCTGGTAGTGATATGGTGGTCTTACGCATCAAAATAGATGTTGCCTTATTGAAGGACACATTATTCTCGGACATAAATGCAGCAGACAGACTTCATACTCATGGGGGTAGCTTGCTGGATTTGAAGAGAGTGAATTTCGACGCAACAAAAAGACATTTCGTTTCAAAAAACGATGAGGACTTCAAACCACATCAAGCGGAAGTTATGGTAAAAACATTTGTTCCATTAAAATATATTGTCAATATATGATATACATAGAAAACAGAAAAAGGAAAATAGAACGAATCAAGGAAGAACATCCAGATGCCGACATCTTGGATATTACTTCCAATTCAGAAACGAGGTATGCTAAAATTTTAAGTCCGTTCTATCCTCATGGGAATATCCCAATTCCTTTCACGAATGAATTAAAGGCTACTTGCGTAGAAGCAGTGTGGCAAGGATTGAAAGTGTTTGACAGTGTGGATGTTGATTTTTCGACGTTCAAAAATGATACAATGCGAAACTTGAAGCGAACGGTAAGAAAGTTTGGCAAACCTAAAGGACACCGTAAAGGTGCCTATGGTAAAGAGCTGTTAAACTACTTTGAGGCAAGAATGTTGATTTATCTACCTACATATAAATGGGTATTAGACAATGTGCCGGAAGTTCATCGTGTTGTGGAAAGGATAAAAGAACAAAGTAAAAAACGAGATATAGTTTTATTGGATTACAATACTAATACTGATTTTCGGGATATTTCAAAGCCTCTCTCTCATGCAGGATTAGTAAAGCTGTACATTGAGGGGAATTATCCCGAGGGGATGGAAGGCTACAATCCTATGAGTGAAGAAGAAATTGAAGTTAAAAGGCTCAAAGAAAAAGAGCAGAAGAAAAGATTAAGAAAAAAAGGTAAGTTAGAAAAGAATGTACAAATAGGCAATTTGTTTTATGACTTAAATACAAAGGAATAATATGCAAGAATATATCGGTTTAATTGTTGCTGTGGCTGTCGTCTTAGTAGTCATTGCATTACAAGTTTTCAGTTTCTTAAAGACTAAGAAAAATATTACAGAGTTGCGAGACTTGTTCAAAGAAGTAGACAACCTTTCATTGAAAGAAACATCTGTGACTTCTGATGTCTTGCGAAATAAGTCGTCTTTACAAAAATTTTTAGAAAATATTCCTTCAAGGATAGAAGAAGGCTTGGATGAGGATTATATCAATTTGTCGCTAATAGTATCTCAAAAAGAAGGCATGCCTAAAGGACGGTTGGGGAAAATTATCCATAGAACCAATGAATACCTCTGTAAAAACACAGGAACAAGTGCCGATTTGAGTGTTCTTAGAGATATTAGTGATAACCAAAAAGGCGCATTAGAGGATGATATTCAAAACAGTTTGAATGTGCCTCTCTATTTAGGTTTGGCAGGAACTTTTGTGGGTATTATAACAGGGCTTATAGGTGTTGATTTTAATCAGATTTTTGGCACGACTAGTAATTTGGACGGATTGCAACATTTGTTATATGGTGTGGTTGCTGCTATGTTCGCTAGTTTGTTAGGTTTAGGATTTACTGTTTATAACAGTGCTATATCATATAAGAATGCTGTTTCTAAATCCAATGAGGGCACAGAAGAGTATATTAATTTTTTAAGAAGAGAATTGATGCCTTTACTGTCAAATAGTATGGCTTCAAGTTTAAACTCTTTAAAAGGAGTTCTTGGTCATTTTGTAGATAAGTTCGGGCGTAACCTCGATGCTTATGCAGACTCTACCGAGTTGTTAAATGACAATCTTGAAAAACAACATCTCGTTTTGTCTGAAATAAACAAACTAAGTTTGACGCAGACAGCGAACAAGATAGCGGAAACATTTATACAGTTAAAAGAATCTGCTGACTCACTCAATGTATTCCGTACATATCAGAAACAACTTAATTCGACCATTGCAAACGTATCGGGAATGGTAAATCAAATACAAACGATAATTGGTAATTTCAATGATTTTGCCACTGGACTTTCGGTTGTGATCAGCAATCAGAATAAAACAACAGAACTCCAACGAGAGTTTCAGGAAGCTATAACAATCCATTTCCCGACAGGAGGAGATGCTAGAGATGTCTGGAGAAAAGAATTTGATATGCTAATATCTGAGGGTAAGACGGTCTCTGAAAATCTATCAACACAACTTACTGTATCAACGGAATACATAAAGAATTTCATAGCTAACAACAAAGATTTCTTTGATACGTTTGACAAGTTTAAGGAAGTGCTTGACACGATGGTGCAATATACGCAAGTTCAAGCAGAGTGTTATAAGGATTTGCGACGCGAAATTTTAAATCTCCGCAAAGATTATAAAGATGCACAGATGGAATCAATCGATTTACATAAGTCGATGCTGAAAGCTATAGATTCTATGACAAAAGCCCTTGACGAAATCAGAAAATAACTATGGCAAGGAAAAGACATAAGGATTCGTTTTGGCTCAGCTATTCAGACTTGATGACAAGCTTATTTTTCATCATGTTGGTTTTGTTTGTTGTGTGTATTTGCAAGATGAAAATAACGAATTTTCAGTTAAATACTGCTTTAAAGGAAGCGAATGCTACTAATGAGCAACTTCAACAAATTCTTCAATTGGAAACTCAATTTAAAGAGTTGAGCAAATCTTCAGATTTGAAATATATTGAAGAAAAGAAAATGTTTGTAGCCAAAGATTTTATAGGTGTGGAGATATTTAATCCTAACAAAGATGTGATTAAACCAGAATATATAGCTACAGTAGATAGAGTTGGAAATTCATTGCAGGAAATCGTACAACGCTTACATGAAAAAAATCCGAATCTTAATTTTCAACTCGTAATAGAGGGGAATGCGGCCATTCCTTGGGAACAGTTAAAAGAGAATACCTACAATGCGGATAACATTCAAATGTATGAATTAAGCTATCATCGTGCCTTAGCATTGTATCGAAGGTGGAAGTTAAAAGGATTTGACTTTAGAAATTATAATACGGAGGTAATTATAGCAGGTAGTGGGTTCAATGGAATAAATAGGGATATGGAAGTTGAAGAGAATAACAAAAGGTTTGTGATACAAATTATTCCGAAGATTTCAAGACCTACCCAATTTAAGTTTTAGTCAGTACGTAATAAACAAAAAAATATTTTATGACAATCGGCACAACTTTCATTATGAGGGTTGCGCCGATTATTCATAGTAATAATGTCCGAACTAATAGCAGCGCCGATGATATAACATTGCAAGGGCAAAACTAACTAATATGCGATATTATCTATCAGGAAAAAGGTTTAAAAAAACTGTACTTGGCAATTTTGATGCAGAGTACCCAATCCTTTTATCTATCTTCTGAACCTTGGCCAGTCTCTTACCTCCTCTTGCTGCTTCCACCTTTGTTTTTCCTTGTACCAATCGAAGTTATTGGCAACATTCTCAATCTCAACTTTCCCTTTCTGATGCTCGAATAAGTTGAGAAAGGGACGGGTGAGGAGAGCCAGAATCGTGGCACCATTACGCCTGTCGCTTGACTCTTTAGAAAGATATTCGTTGATGGCTGTAGCCTGAGGGAAGGTAAAGTGCTGCAATTTAGTGTCATGGGCAAAGTCGATAACGGCATTAATGGCATTTTGGCAAATGATAGTGAATCCTCGTAGGAAATCTGTTAGCCCAGCCTTCATTGTAGCGATAATGTTATCACGTTGCAGCAACTCTTGCTTGAGGTCAACCTCCCGATTCTTCGATTTGGTAAGCAATCCTTTGTAGATACGCTCTTGTTTATTACATTCAGCAAGCCAGAAATCAGCACGATTCCGCTCCTTAGTTATCTCCTCTTTATAGGTAATGGTTAAGGTTTCTACTTGCTGAGCAACCACTTGTGGAATTGCAGCAACTTGTTTTTTCATTTCTTCATTTTCCGCCTCCAATTGTGCATACTTGCCCTTTCCTGCAAGGTTGGCCAAGCCCGACAGGATGGCGCTGCCATTCTCTCGATTGGCTTTTTCCTGCTTGTCGTGGATTTCCCTATCCAACTTTTCACAGGCGAGAACTTTCTGCTCGTTCTCCTTTGCCAGCTTCTCCGCTTGTTTCTTGCTTTCATCCAACTCACGCTTCTGTTTAGCCACGATATAGTCATTCCGTTCCAGATGCAGTTTGCCCGTCTCCAACTTGGAAACGCCGCGCTCCATTCCCAATGCCTCGGCCGCCATGTCCTGCACGAGGCTGATGTCCTCATTGTCCAGCTTGTAGGACTTACCTGTCTCGTGGTTCATCCAGTCCCAGATGACATGGGCGTGATAGTTAGACTTCCATGTAGATGTGTCATTCGGATCAAGACAATGCCCCTCGTCACGATGGAGGTGTATCTGTATGGCCGTAATGCCGAAACGCTGTCGACAAAGGTCTGCGAAATGTTGCAACTGCTCCATGGTGGTGTCTGCCTTGCACACCACGACGCCCTCACGCAAGGGAGTACAGCCGGCTATCTTGGTTACCTTGCCCGTCTTCTTGTTGATTCGCTCCCGTTCCTTGGTCTGCATGGCCCTGCCCGTCTTTTCCTTCACCATTCTGCCAATGGCATCGTAATACTGCCGCAAGGTCATATCGCCTTGCAGTTCCGATGTCCACGATTGGTTCTCAGGTATCAGGTCTTTCCTAATATAAAGCTTCTCTGCATTGATGTGGTCGAGATATGCCTTTGTCCGTTGGTTGTGTGCCTCACTTTGCCCGATATTGCAGGGCTTGATGTGTACCGATGTCATTTGTGTCATAACAAAAGGGAATTAAATGAATGTTTTTTTTCTTTTCATAAGGTTCTTAGGGAGGCTCCCTAAGCGGAGAGTCCAGAGAGAGGGTCACGCTCTGGTCAAGGGGGCTTGGGGGCAGATGCCACCGAGTGGAGGGTGCAGGGGGAGAGTCATCCCCGCCGGTTCTCCAAGGCTGGCCTTGGGCTCACAACTACGAAAGCGCAGCGGGTAGTTATAGTAGGCTATAACAAGGACAGAGCCCTGTTCTTCCCCCCCGAGTTCAAGGACTGCCACGACCTCTGATTCTGTCAATCAGGTATCGGTTAATGTCCCGATGGACAAAGCCACGGTCCACCTTGAACCTTGCCCCGAACTGCTCTTCCCAATAATCACAGCTTATATCATCAGGGAAAAGGACCACCCGCTTGCCAGCCAGTTTACTCATCATGTTATTGGTGAGATTGTAGCCTTCTCCAACCGCCAACCAGTCAACGGCCGGTTCCGCCAGCGTACCCAGCAAGGCTGTTTTTTCCTCCTGCACAATGGCGACAGGCTTGTTTGAAAGCAGATGCTCGCCAAAGAAGACCTCATCATCCGTATAATAGTCAAAGCAGTACCAGCTATAAAGATGCTCCACTAAGGACTCTCTTTGCAGGATTGCTCCACTCTCAGTATCAAAGTACTGCACACTTCCTCCTACAACCTTGTTGTTCCGGTTAATCCGAGGCAGCACCGTGCCATAATGTCCGTTCACAAGTTTGGTAACGGCTCCCAGATGAAATCTCATAATTAAACTATCAATAGCCGACAATATCTTGGAATCATAACCAGTAGTCTTATCTAGATAATCCGTAAGAGAAGAATAATGGCATCCTATATCCTGCTTGGGTATCTCTATCAACATCCGATCATTGGGCGCAGCCTTAGTCGCCGATATTCTCTTCAAGTCCTGATTTCCCATTTTTGCTATGCGTTTTATGCAGTTTATGCACTTATGCATATTGCATAAACTGCATAAAGTGAATAATCAACGGTTCAAGAGCCTTGACACCTTGCTTTGGGTGATACCGCATTCCCTGGCTATGTCCTGCTGCTTCATGCCATGCGAGGACAATTCCCTGACCCTTGATTTCAGTTCCTCACGCCCGCTGGTACCTGTTGTTTCCAGATGGGCGGCCTCCGTGTCATAGCCGCGAAAGGTAAAGCAAAGATTGCCGTCCTTGTTCTTGGCTCGCTCATACAGAGCCACATTGTCGGCATCGAGCACAACTTCGCCGTTGCGCCACTTACACTGCTTCACATAGACCAACGACTTGTCACGGACTGACTGCCCCAGTCCCACGGCATCGTCTATCAACTGGTTGAGTTTGGCGGAGCCTTGTATGGCCGACAGGGAAAGAGGGACTGAACCGGAGAACATCTTGGGAACATGGTTGAGGACGACCAGCGTCCAGTTATACTTCCGTTTCAAGGCGTTCAGCGATGCCATGAGCGAGCCCGCGTCAGAGCTTTTGTCAAGCGACTGGCTGAGTGCGGTAATGTTGTCGATGAACACCACTTCCGCAAGATTCGCCACGGCTGCTTTTTCTATTCCCTTCAATACATCATCAACGAGATTGTCTCTGTCCATCTCCGCACGGAAGAAGGTAGGAGGGAAGTCCGGAACCTCGTACCGCAGGGCCAGCTGACGCAGTGTCATCTCAAAGTCGGTATAGAGCACGCGCTTCCCCTGTGCGGCAATATCCCTTGCCACCTGCATGGCGAAGATGATTTTGCCGATGCCTGACTGTCCGAAGATGATGCAAAGATCACCTTCGAGGACAATGTTCGGATAGAGAACCACAAGAGGCGGCAAAGATTTGGCCGCCTTCAAGCATCGTTCATGGATGCCACATGAAAGCTACCCGCATCAATGGCATCTTGTTCCTGCAACTGCTGAAAAGAGGAAATAATATAATCCACCTCTGGCGGTTTGGGGATATTCTTACTAAGTTCTGCCATAGCCATACTACCTGCTTACAGAATCAGAAGAAAGTCCATTTGCTATCAGTGCATCCACTTCCTGCTTAGAATACAGGTTGCGTCTGCCAATCTTATGGACATGGATGTCGCCACGCTTTTCCATGCGCCACAATGTGGTATAGGTGATGTGCAAACGGGCGCACAGCTCGTCACGGGTGTAATACTCGGTGGATGCAGTTTGAGTTGGTTCTTTCAGCAGATTCTTACCCACCATTGTCTCCAATACTTCTGCAATGGCCTCCTTGAGGTCTTCCTTTTGCAGCATTATGAAATTTCCTTGCATGTCTCTTGGTTTTAAAAGTTTGCTGCAAAAGTATCATGGAATTACATGACATTATACCCATATAGGTACTACATGGTAACTATATGGGTATGGACGCATTTCCTCCTATGGAACGGAATGCTTGTATAGTAAGAGGAATGCATGAAAAAGCCCATGCAAGGCTGACTTACACGGGCTATGGGTTTCTTCTTTTAGCGGAATATAGATTCCACGATTTCATGGTCAATAGGCAGCTTGCCCGTCTTGTTGGTATAGGTGTTCTTGTAATTGGCCAGTCCGGAAACACCGAATAGGGTTTCAAAAGGCTTCCAATATGTTTTCTTCTTGCCGTCCTGCTCCGCTTTGGATAGCTTCAAATGTTCACAGGCACAATCAGCGAAATAGGCTAACAAGGAGTTTGTCTTTTGCCAGTGATATTCATTATCACATAACCTCAACAAAATTGCTTTGTCAAGAATCTGTCTGGCAGCTTCTGTTTGAAGTTCGGCTGGCAGGGGAACAGGTTTGTTCTCGATATCACCTTTGTCATTGGGTGTAATCGCCAAGCCATGAATCAGTCGGGCTTCTTCCGTCTGGAGTTCGGTTGGGATGGGATTAGGCTTGTTTTCAATTTCACATTCATCATCGAGTGTAATCTCCAATCCAAAGAATCGATTCCAATCATCCTGAGTCTTGATGCCATTTCGCATACTGGTCTCAACTAATTGCTGCTGTAAATCGGAATAGGCGTTCTTCTCTAATCGTTCACGGGCTTCATCAGTCTTGACGATGATTTTTGAGACAATCGTTTCGTACAGATTGCCACAAAATAGCCAGTATTTTAATGTGTTCTTTATCCTGTTTAGACGAATAAAACTCATGTTTCCTTCACTGAACAGAAATACTATCGCTGTTACAATGGTGTCACCAACTCTCGTGTAATTGTTGGAAAACAGAATGGGGAAGTCCCTCTGACTCACAATATGTTCCAGTTTCAATGATTTGGCAGTATAAGCATAGAGGTGCATTACCGCTTCAAACGACTGCTTCTTCAAATCGTTGATGATGCGGTCTGCCGTTATCTTGTTGGCTTGATACCATGTTAGAAAATCTACTTTGCATTCTGGTTCCATAAGTTACAGTTTTAAGCTGTCCTTATCCAACAGAAAATCGAGTAAGCCTATGGTTACGATCCCTTGTTCGTCCCGTTTAGTCTTAATATCATCTTTCACGACGATAATTTTCTTGAAGGAGTCATTGATAAATGAAAAAGAAGTCTTTTCCTGACGCTCCTTTTCAATGTTTGGCATGGCAAAAGCAGACTGTATATAGTACCTGTCGCTTCCCTCATTCACCACGAAATCAACTTCATATTGCTGGCGGATGCTTTTCCCGTCAATTTTTCTCTTAACATCTACCATGCCGACATCTACATTATAACCTCTCATTCGCAACTCATTATAGAGAACATTCTCCATAATATGATTTTCTTCTTGTTGACGGAAATTCAAAATGGAATTTCTTACTCCTAAATCGCAAAAATAGTATTTGGACAAGGATCCAATGTATTTACGTCCCTTGATGTCATAACGTTCTGCTTCTTCTATCAGAAAGGAGTCTTTTAGATAGGAAATGTACTTTACTACTGTGGGATAGGACAAATCAACATTCACTTTACTCTTAAAGGTGTTAGTCAATTTGTTCGGATTACAGGATGAACCTATAAAAGAAGACAGCATCTTTGCCAATTCCTCAAACTCATGCTCTTTAATCTCATGTCGTTCTTTTATGTCAGTCAGATAGGTTTTGCGATAAACATTATAAAGGTAGTCACTTTTCTTCTTATCACCTACTAAAGTCAATACGTGAGGTAACCCGCCGTAGGTATAATAGTCTTTCCATGCACCCTGCTTATCTCCGCCTACGGCTGCATAATACTCAGAGAAAGAGAATGGATACATGTGTATTTCATCGCTTCTATCCCGAAACTCTGTTACGATGTCATTCGAGAGAAAATGAGAATTGCTACCTGTTACATAGACATCCACATTCTCAATATGCAACAAGCTGTTTAGAACATCCATAAACTCATCTACCATCTGTATTTCATCCATAAGTATAAAATACAACTGGTTATCCCTGACTTGCTGGCGGATATATGCCAACAAAACGTCAGGATTTCTTAGCTTTTGATTGATGCGGTCATCCAAAGCAATAGAGATAATGTGATCAGCAGGTATGTTCTGTTTCAACAAATAATCACGAAAAAGAACTTGTAAAAGTGTGGACTTGCCACACCTTCTCATACCTGTGATTACTTTAATAAAACCATTTTCTCGTCCGTCAATCAGCTGCTTCAAATAGACGTCTCTGGGAATTGTTGCTCTCATATTTTAAGTTTTTGCCCCATGGAGCACTTTTTTCAATGGCAAAGATACAGTATTTATTTTAAAACAAGACGTGTAATTTGAAAAATATGCCACCTGTGGCATATTTTTCAAATCAACTCGTTCATTACAAAGACGCGAACAATTCTTTTCGGTCCTTTTCACTCATTTTTTTCAATAGTTCCAAGACCATTTGCTTATCAGTAGCTTTGTTTTGTCTTTCTTCGTTCAAAAGGTACCAATTATATTCCAACATCTTATCCAAAGGATAGGCACCAATATAGTTAGATGTTATATCTCCATTTCCACTATGCCCCATACTGTCACTAATATATTTGTATGGTACTATACCAGAATTATTCAGATTGGTAGCGAAACTATGTCGAGCCCAGGTAGATGAAGGTTTTTGTTCTATGCCAAGCAGCTCTACCACCTTCGCCATATGCTTACGAATATAGCGATTATATCGTTGGATTACCCATACTTCTTGTTCTGGAGTTATCCACTCACTCATAATCGGGAACACACGCTTGTCAAGTTTAGGCTCATTGCCATACTTGTCTATAATCTTTTGTAGTTCTGGAGTAATGGGAAAGATGACCTCGCTAGCACTCTCGTTTCTGTCTCTCGTTTTATGACGCAAGAATCGGAGTTGCTTTCCATGTGTAGCAAAATACCAACCATCATAAGTCAGTCGCAAGGTGTCAGCCAAATTTTGTCCGTCACCCAGATACATAAATAGGAACAGCCCTAAATCACGAAAGACGGCGTGTTTCTCTTTTGGAAAGAATAACTCCTTGCCTTTTTCGTCTTTGGCTTCGCCTCTTTCCCAAAAGTCATAAAGCATCTTCATGGTAGGAACATCAAGGAACTCATGCTTACGACTACACACCTTATTGTAGCCCGTGTCTTTGAACATTTCTTTGGTGCTTCCTTTAATCAAGCCACGGTCAATGCAGATATTTACAATGGTGCGGAATGTACGCAATGATATTCCAATGGATGTTGTACTAAGCTCATTTTTCTTCATTACCTTTACCCAATCCAGAATAAAGTTGTGACTTATATCACTTAAAGATACATCTTTTCCCATATCCCGTACAAACCTCTTTAATATATCCTCACTGCATCGAGCTGTTCCTGCCTTGCCATCGTCGCGCTTGGATACAATAAAAGATTCCCAAATGGAGTAGATTGTACTATCGTCATCTTTCCTCCCTTGATGTCGTTCCTGGAGTTTTCTCAAAGAAAAGTTTCCCTCATCGATGAGTTGATTTACAAGAGTAGCCACTTTCTCCATCTGTTTTTTTAATTCCTTTCGTTCTGAGGCTTTCTTGTTTCGTGATAATTTCTCACATTCACATAGTTCTATCCAATCTGTTCCTATATATGATTTCCCTATCCGCAGAAAAACTTTCTTACCAGCATATGCTATACGAATAGCGACAGGGGAAGTTTGGGAATAATCACCATCCATTCTTCTGGGATCCAACATAAGTGTACCTGTAACTTTCCCGTTGGAAGATACGAACTTTGCAAGCGAGGTTTCTCCCCTCTTTCGATACTTTTGAGACATATTTCCCACTTCCGTGAACTTTCCCTTGACTTTTTCCATTATAATTCTCCTTTTAACAGGGGATTCACGAAATCATCCGTGAACTTTTGGTGAACTTTCTGAATAAAAACTGCTGCAAATTTAAGATATTTCTTGGAACAAATAAATAATATAACTTATTTATTTTCAAGCATTTAATATTATTTATAATTTTATGAAATATACATCAAATAGCCTCATAATCTGGAGGTCCCTGGTTCAAGCCCAGGCTGGTCCACAAATAGGTTTCAAAAGGACGTCAAACAACACGTCATTTTAGCCTTCAAAACAAGGATAAACGCTGTAAAATCAAGGTTTTACAGCGATTTTTTGTTTTTTATCCATATCCGTTTGACTGCCAAACTATACCTTTTGATAGTCATCATTCGGTCATTTTCTGCTACAGAAATTGCTACACAAAAGCAGGCCCTCAAAAAAATGTAGCAATGAATGGAAAATGACTATTAAATTGACGGCATGCAAAACTTTCGTTTTCAAGAACTTATATCGAACTTTGTAGCCAAAAAGCTACACTAAAATGATGCGTTATGAAAACAACTTTCAAGGTATCCTACTACCTACGTTCCAACTATGAGAACAAAGAAGGAAAATCACCTGTAATGCTCCGAATATATCTCGGTGGCGAAAAGGCAAATCTTGGATCCACTAAAATTTTTGTGGATAAATCCAAGTGGAGTAACAAAACCAGCAGAATGATTGGCAGAACAGCAGAAGCACTCTCCATTAATGCTTCTATAGATGCACTGACAACAACACTGATGCAGATTTACAGGAAATATGAAACATCAGAAGAACTTTCCATAGACCTTATCAGGTCAGTATTCCTTGGTACAGACAAAGAATATACCACTTTTCTGCCAGTCTTTGACAAGTATATAGACTCCATCACACAACAAGTTGGTAAGACATTAACAAAGGGTACTTTTTATAAGTATAAGGTGGTGAGGCAGAACTTTCAGGATTTCCTACAAGCAAAGTATCATCGCAAGGATATTGGACTGACAGAACTGACAAGTGCCGTTGTTCAGGACTTCGAATTATACCTTACATCTGTTGTAGGTGGTGTGCATAACACAACCACCAAGAAATTGAGAAACCTGAAAACGGTCGTGAACTATGCGAGGAACAGAGGACTTATCATGCATGATCCATTTGCGAATCACAAGCTGCGCTATGAATTAGTAGATCGTGGCTACCTCACAGAAGAAGAGGTACTCCGTATTATGAAGAAGCACTTTGACATAGAACGGCTGGAGTTAGTAAAGAATATTTTTATTTTTTCCTGCTTCACGGGATTAGCCTACATTGACGTATATAATCTTACCTACGATAAAATTGTTACCGTAGAAGACAGACAATGGCTTATCACCAAGAGATACAAGACAAGCGTAGATGAAAACGTCATGTTACTGGATATTCCACTTGCCATTATAAGAAAGTACTACGACATCAATAGAAAAGGGGGGAAAGTCTTTCCTATGTTGAGCAACCAGCGTATCAACTCATATTTGAAAGAAATTGCCGACCTTTGTGGCATAAAAAAGAATCTGACCTTCCACATGGCAAGGCATACTTTCGCCACTATGTCTATATCCAAAGGGGTACCAATGGAGTCTGTATCAAAGATGCTTGGACATACAAATATCAGAATAACTCAGATTTATGCACGAATAACAAACAAGAAAGTTGAACGTGACATGGAAGAACTGGCTGGAAAGCTCAGTAAGTTCAATACAGCCATGGGCATATAATATATTAATGTACAACCCTAAAATAATAGATGATTATGGAAACAAAGAAAGAATTATCTTACTTCCGATTGAAATTAGAGAATTATCTCAGTGAGCATTTCCCCGAAATGCTGAGTGACAAACCATTCATAACGGCAAGAGCCGATGAAGCTCTTACCACTTACTGCGATGCTGTGGCACAAGGCTTTTCCCATCCCGAAGCGGAAACAATGGCAAGTGATGTCTTATACCAAGGTTTGCACTTTTCCAAGTATGACACGCTTGTATCTGTCTTAGAGAATGAGTTCGAGAAAGAACTCCCTTCTCCTCTTCCTGAAAGACTAACACCAATGCTTTTGAAGAATAAGGCTGTGCAAAGCGTTTTCCATAAGTATGAGCTGACGGACGATTTTGGCGCAAGTCCTGAGTATGAGAAACTCTACACCGAACTGACAGGAACAATCGTTCTGCTCATTGAGGTCAATGGTCTGCCAACGATAGGCGGTGAGAACATGACTTGATGCAGCACCATCGGGAGCTTTTGTAGTGTCAAGAGCCAAGATAAACGCTCCGCTCCACACGCCAAGAGTTTGTACCAACACTTGTCTTTGTGTAGCCTGCGCATCTTGTTATTGCTCTTGAACTATTAAAAGCTCCGATATGAATACAATCATCATGAATCAAGACGTTCACACACCTGCCTTCATCAAGGCAGACGCATCGAACAAAACCGATAATATCAAGCAGCAGCCGACTTCTTTCAAGCAAGTCCACCGCTTCTCTTGGACACGCTTCATCGAACTCGCTATTCTGCTTTCCGTCGTTATCGGTATCATTTGGCTTATCTCAAAGATTGTAACGCCGCAAGTCGTAACTGTCGTGTCAGTCATTGCAGGTTTTCTGATACTACGCTTTATAGTCAGGGTAATTCTAAAAGTAACATTTGTGCTGCTGAGCATTCTATTTTGGTTGGCTATTCTCTGTGCCATCCTGCTATGCGTGCTTTGAGAAGCACAGCTCTGTAAAACCTTTCATGTTATTTCATCAGGTGGTTATCTCGCATTTTGAGATAGCCACCTTTTCTATTTTCCACTACGAGCGTTGCACTTTTGCTTCTTTTCCAATGCTCCACAATATGCGAAATAAAGAAGACGGATGCTGTTCCCTTTTTATCCGCAAAGGTAGTACGGGGTTTGTGGCTTTCAAAAGGTCAGTGCCGCTTGGTTTGTCTGGAAAATCTCCACACCTATGGGTAGTATTTTCCGCCAAAACCTTGTGCAAGCCTCGCCCCGCTACCTTGATTTTGCTACAAAAAGGAATCAGCATACTCCGATCTTTGGACGCATAAAAAAAAATGTCGCTATGGATAAGCAAAAAGTAAATACAACATCTTCGATGAAAAGAAAAGGATATAGCTCCTCCTCTCATTACCGCATTAACTCTGTGGTTGGAAGAAGTGAGCAAGTGTTGGCAATTAAGTTTGTACAATGGGACGTTCCCCCTTTGGAGAGCCTTTGTAATAGCAAAGTATATCTCCTACGTGTGAAACTCTATCGTGGCGAGCGTATGAGCCGTGAGGAAAAGAATTGGCTATGTGAAGCGGTGAACTCTAATACCTACTTCCGTACTGCCGTTCCCCTACAAGGCTATCGCTTTGACTTCTTCGATGTGCTGAAGAAATACCTTGTGGGTCAGTACGGACAATGGACAGAGTATTACGCACCCGACAGAACAAGCCTAAGAGCCTACCTATATGGGCGCATCAATCAGATAGTAGAAATCCCAAAATACTAAGCAATATGAAAGGAACAGAACATTTCACACGGACAATAGCCGAGTATCTCAATCAGCGTGCTATGGCAGACCCCTTGTTTGCCCCTAACTTGATGAAACCGAACAAGAATATCGAGGAGTGCATCACCTACATTCTTAATGAAGTGCAGAAAAGCGGTTGCAATGGCTTTGATGATGATGAAATTTTCTCTATGGCTGTTCACTACTACGATGAGGACGATATAGAGGTGGGTAAGGCTGTTTCTTGCCAAGTAGCCGTCAATCACATTGTGGAACTCACAGAGGAAGAAAAAGCCGAAGCAAGGCAGGAAGCCATTAAACAATATCAGCGTGAGGAACTTGCCAAGATACAGAGCCGTAACGCACGAGTGAAGAAGACCGAGAATGCAGCAACCCAAGTACAACCATCCCTATTCGATTTTTAAGTCTATGAAACCGAGAAACAAGTTTGAGAAGGCGGTCCTTGCCGAGAGCAGGCACCTTCGCCCGATAACCAAGACACAGACAAAGTGGGCATTCCGTAAGTGCATAGACCACTTCGCCTACCGCTTGCCAAAAGGTCGCACCACTTGTATGGATTGTGGACATAGTTGGGTAATGGACAAACATAGAGAAACTTGCACTTGCCCTCATTGCAGGGTTAAGTTGCAGGTCAAGGAAACATACGAGCGCAAGTTGCAGCAGAAGCAGTATTTCACCCTACTTACCACTTGTGGAGAGTTTCAAGTATTACGTATGTTCCTCCTTGTTGTGGGAATGGAGAAAGGCAGTAAGGCACAATATCACGCACTTGAAATCGGTCAGTATTGGTGGAACGCAAAAGGACGGCAAGCCATTGTTGCCATTCCACGCACATTGGGCAGATATGTTGATACCTTTTCTTACTATACCCCTATGGCTATCCGTAACGACAATGAAGCCTACCGATATGCAGCCTATTCGCAGATATATCCTAAATTCAAGGTTACAGACACACTCCGCAGGAATGGATTTGAGGATGATTTTCACGATATAGCTCCGACAATATTCATTCCTGCATTGCTTTCTGACAGCCGGGCTGAAACATTGATGAAAGCAGGACGAATGGAGCATTTACGCTATTTCCTCAACAACAATTCGACATTTGACGCTTGTTGGCAGTCCTACAAAGTTGCCACTCGCAACGGCTATGAGATAGAGGATATTTCTCTATGGTGCGACTATGTGGATATGCTCCGCAGATTGAATAAAGACATACACAGCCCGAAGTATGTTTGCCCCACCGACCTGCATAGGGAACACGACCTAAGACAAAGCGAACTCCGCAGACAAAGGGAAAAGGAAGAAAAGGCGGCGAAACGCAAAAAGGCAATGGAGGAAGAGAAGCGTTTCCACGAACTCAAATCCAAGTTCTTCGGTATCTGTTTCACGGACGGCACAATCCAAGTTCACGTATTGGAGAGTGTGCAGGAACATTTGGAGGAAGGAGTATCAATGCACCATTGCGTATTATGTAAAGGTTTGCATAACACGCACTATGCAAACCAAACAAATATGTAAAAAATCAAAAATGATAATGCAGAAACGCACAAAATGCGAATTAGTTATAGATATGATGTTTACATAACAAGTTTACATAAGTATATTTGCATAATGG
>SKDY01000058.1_pt1 | contig 90745 bp, 88 predicted proteins | sample 4826591 | NCBI WGS metagenome assembly SKDY01 (sample SAMN11008823, study PRJNA524170) | human gut metagenome | biome: Human fecal sample; material: Feces; isolation source: fecal sample from pouch patient p10, p22 | host: Homo sapiens | place: Israel: Tel-Aviv | collected 2016-06-15 | reverse complement strand
GATTCTTTTAGAATCAGCGAGTAGAAGTGGTGCGGGGGGAAGCTTTCAGAGGGCCTTTTAGGCCGAGGCCGGTAAGAGAGGCTTCTAGCCGAAGAGCAAACCACCCGTTTCACGGGTGGTTATGATTTTATTTATTGTACATTGTGCTCCTAATCGTCCTTATCCGGCAAATCCCCAACATCTCGCTCAAAGACCCGTAACCATGCGATCTTTACACCGAAAGCAAAGGCGTTTCTACTTAGCTTCTTTTTATTGGTATTGGATAAGACATCCCAAAGTAGTTTTATAATTGAATCGCTCTACATCACGGATTAGGCAGGTTCGAGAAGCTTGGCAACGCTCGTGATATAGATAAGATAAAAATAAAAGCTGAACATTCTGCGTAATTTAGTTTAAAGAACTTCTAAACGTCCTTTTCATGATCAAGTTAGAAAAGAAAACTTTTGAGTTAGAGAGAGAAGAAGCTTGACAGATCAAGATTTTTAGAAGTTCTTAAGGATCAATTCCAATCTATTGCTCCGCCCTAATTAAAAAGTTATACTTGTTCTAACGGGAGGCGATTAGTATGGATGTCGAAGTAAAAAAAATTGGTAATTCTGTCGGAATAATTTTTCCTAAAAAAGCCCATATGAGTGAAGGAGACAAGTTTACTTTGCGAACGTTTAATAATGCCTATGTGTTAACTCCAAAAATTAAAGACATATACTATAATGACGATTTTTGGGGCGATGTTAGAAACGAAATGACAAAAGAAGATGTTGAATGGGATGAGTTTGACACTTTGCCATCGGAGGAAACGGATTGATGTATATCCCTCATCAAAGAGATATTGTCTTTATTAACTTCGATCCATCTTTAGGTGCTGAAATAAAGAAAAGAAGACCAGCAGTTGTCGTAACAAATTATGAGTTTAATCGACGGACTGGATTCTGTTATGTCTGTCCAATTTCCTCGGTGAAAAGAAAAGCGCCATTGTATGTAGATTTAATAACAAATGATTCGACGGTAAATGGGCAAATATCCGTCCATCAAATGAGATCATTGGATTTTTGTAAACGAAATATAGAAAAAAGGGATACCTGTGAAATCAGCTGTTTTGCTGATATTTTGGAAAGAATAGAAGCTTTTGTAGCAATAGAAAACGAAAGCTAATGACATCCTCAATCAAGCGTTAATGGTTGCGGTAGCATTCGCAATAATAATGACGATCAGCAAAAATAAAGACAATAAAAAAATCGTTAAATTGGTCACCGCCTTAAACGGTGCTGCAAAGGGAGATTGTTAGCGCAATCTCTCTTTTTCGTTTCTTTATATCCTAACTACCCGTAATTTTGCACAAAAGAATCTCTATAAAAAATAAGGACAAAACTGGTGTTAGGATACTTTAGTAGACACATTTTAGAAGAGGCCCATCATAGCTTCGACTGAAAGAAAATTCACCAAATAAAAAATATAACCAAAAAAGACTGCTATTCCAAAATATCAAGAAATTGTGCTGCTTTATAAAAAAACAATCTCTTAACTTGATGCCACTTCAATTCGGGTAGTTTCGCATCTTATCCTTTCTACATCTCATCCAACCAAGCACATCAAGCTTTACAAAGAGTTTTCAGTATATTGACCTAATTTTTACATTCATTTAGTATTCTTAGTTTTGTAACAAATACAAAACAATGTCATAAGGAGAGTATTATGAATTTGAAAAAAGTGGTGTTATCTTGTGTTACAGTTTTAACTATTGCGTCCTTTGGGGGACACACGGTTCACAAAGCGGCTGAGAAATCCAAAGAACAAACAACTTCTCTTGCCTCCGAAAAGAATACTAGCAAGAAAATTGTTCTAGTGGGATCAGCTAACACGAGGGATTTGGGAGGAATCGTCACAAAAGATGGAGCGGTGATTAAAAAGAATAAGCTAATCCGTTCAGGTGAGCTGGCTGACCTTGTCTCATTAGATAAGGAACGATTGGTTCATGATTTCAAACTAACAAACATTGTCGATTTTCGTACGGATAGCGAGGTTGCGTCAAAACCTGATCCAGAAATTGAGAATGTTAAAAACTACCATTACGGCGTCATGAAAGACAGTGGTGCTACCGCTAGTAAAGACGACTTTTACAAAAACTTAGACAAGGTTAATGGTGTTGAATACATGGAGAAAATCAACGCAGAGCTTGTTACAACACCTACAGCCCGTGAAAATTATAAGAAATTTTTTGATGTCCTGCTTGATACTAAAAATGGCTCTACTCTCTGGCACTGTACTGCTGGAAAAGACCGAGCTGGTTTTGCGACTATGCTTGTACTAAGCGCCCTAAATGTCGATAAAAAGACGATTTTCGAGGACTACCTACTATCAAATAAGTATCGGAAATCGGAGAATGAAAAGACCATAGAACAAGTCAAAGAAGCCTCAAATGATAATAAACAGGCAGTTGAAAATATTACTGCCATGATGGAGGTTCGTAAGAATTACTTACAAACTGCCTACGATACAATGGAAGAACAATATGGCGGCGTTAATGGCTATTTGAAAAAAGGCTTGGGATTAACCAACGATGATCTTAAAAACTTAAAAGAGATCTATCTTAAGGACAATTAAGGGAGCCACTAAAAACTATAAAAAATCACTAGCTTGATCGACAATCTTATTCGTTTTCTAGATTATACTATTGGTTCCAACTTTCATTGGCACATTGGGTAAACTCTTATTAAAAATTGACATAAGTATCTACAAATCGAATAGATTAAACGTTGAAGATCAATCATCTTAATCGGTGATTGGTCTTATTTTTTTATAGCTAATTAAAAGACAAAACATTCTGAGATTGTATTGGAAAGTATTATTACTAGATAGTCGGTTTACAAGTGGATTTTTCGTAATTGGTGAAGATTAATTTATTCCTTTTTTTGGTTTTACTAATTTTAATAGATTAACAATGAATCAAGAGCATTTTATAGAGGTATAGCGAATCAACATGATCAAAGTTCAGTTTACATTTTTACCTTTTTTTGTTATTTAAAACACTATAAATAAGCTATATGGCTATTGCAACTGTTTAAATTTTGTTAAGCGTTAAAACAAAAGATGAATTGAATAGCAATTGAAGGATGTAAACGCAGCCATTATATTTTAGGTAGGAGCTGAGGAAAATGATTGATAGTCAAGATTTATCTATTCTTCAAGAGATTGCTTTTAGAGATCAAAGGAATACAGCAGAATTGGAAAGAAAATTTTTACTAACAAGGAGGCAAATTACTTATTCTATTAAAAAAATAAACGAACTGCTTTCTGAAGGTAATCAGGAATTGGTCAAAGTCTCTAGCAGCGAGCTCATCTTGGATAATAAAATCCAAAAATATTTACAAAATTATTTTTTAGAAATGGAATTTTTTTCGGACGTCTATCATTCGAAAGAAAACCGACAATTGATGATCTTATTAACACTTTCTTGTTCATTAGAGTATTTGTCGTTGGACCACTTAATTTTAATGTTGGATAGTAGTCGATCAACCGTAGTAAATGATTTGAAGGAGGTAAAACGAAGGCTCAAAAAAAGTGAAATCAACGTTGGCTACACTCGAACAAAAGGATATTTTTTAGATGGTGATGAAGCAGATATTCGCTATCTTGTAATGAAAACAGTGATTAACTTTCTTCATCAGGATAATGGTGAGCTTTTTTTAGAAAGTTTCTTAAAAAAGCAATTGAATATTGATTACTCAGAAATAGAAAGCAAGATCTTAGAGGCGAGTGCAAAATATAATATCTCTTTTTTCGAAAACAAACTCAAGGAATTTACTTATTGTTTTATTCTGTTGAGTCAGCGATTTAAATATGAACAGCCTCAAAAGATGATTAGTGATTTTATCGATCATCAATCGAACGAGTATCAGTTTAGTCTTCATGTGTGTAATTTTTTTCAAATAGAATTATCAGAAAATATTCTTTATATCTCTGCGTGGATTCTAGGTCTATCTGCTGGAAATATCGATAATAGAACGTCAGATCAACCAATGATTGTAAAAATCATTCAACGACTAATCGCACGTTTTGAAAGCTTGTCAGGTATTCGTTTTTTAGATAAGGATGCAGTTACTCGTAGATTGTACGAACATTTTAGGCCTAGCTATTATCGGTTATTTTATCACTTGCCTATCATTAATCCTTTAGCTCATAAAATAAAAAAAGAGTATCCAGAAATGTATGCCTTAGTTAATGAAGCAATTAGGCCTTTGCAGCCTTTGTTTGACAGAGAACTTCCAACAGATGAAATTGCCTTTTTAACAGTACATTTTGCTGCATCTGCTTTTGAAGAACAGGAAGAGCACGTAAAAAGGAATCGGGGGTTGATTTTGTGCCCCAATGGCATTGGAACATCAATTATTTTACAAAAAGAATTAGAGTCCTTATTTCCTAGTATAGAGTTTGTCGTGCAAGATTTTCGTAGAAAAATAGCATCTGATAGTTTTGATATTGTTTTTACGACTACCATCACCACTGACATGTTGAGTATGAAAATTCCATTTATTGTCGTCAATCCAATCATGACATCAAAAGAAAAATTTGAGTTGATTGGACGTGTGTATGAGATTTTAAATGACGAATCATTACTAGACTCAAAACTCGCGGAGACACTTAAAGTGGTGAAAAAGTATGTAACGAGAGAACAATACGAAAAAATTGAAAATGAGCTGCTTATTCAAGCAGATGTCAATCATTCTAGAATCATCATCGAAGAAGGAGGTGAGTATCCGTTGTTAAGCGAAATTACCAACAAGGATCTTGTGAAACTACAGGTAGAGGCAACGAACTGGGAAGAAGCAATCCGTAATTCTACAGATGTCTTAGTCAGTACGGGGGTTGCCACACCTAGCTATATTGACGGAATGATTCAGACAACGAAAGAAACCGGCCCCTATATTGTTATTACCAAACACGTAGCCTTACCACATGCTCGACCTGAAGAAGGAGCGAGAAGAATCGGGATTAGTATTTCTACTTTAAAAACACCTGTAGTCTTTGGTAATAAGGAAAATGATCCAGTGAAATATGTTTTTGGTTTAAGTGCTCTGGATAATCAGACTCATTTAACTGCAATGTCGGAACTGGCAGAATTGTTGGATCAAGAAAGCTTCTATCAGGTATTGGATAATGCTACAAATCCAGAAGAAATCATTGAGTATATCAAAAATTTTGAGAAAGAGAGGATGTAGGAATGATTAAAAAAGCATTGATTGCCTGTAGAACAGGGATGGGATCAAGTATGATGCTGAAAATCAAAGTGGATCAAGTTGTAAGAGCCAAGTCGTTTCCATTAGAGGTACAACATAGCACTTTGGATGATGTGAAAAGCTTCAAAGGAGATTTATTGATCACAATGGCTGACGTAGCAGATGAATTAAAAGGGCAGGTTCCATATATAATCGGGATCAATAATTTGATGGATAAAAAAGAAATCGAGACAAAATTGCAGGCATTTTTTGATAGTCAGGAGTAATAAAAGGGGGAAAAACAATGGAAATATTAAAGGTAGTGGTGTTTGACTTACTCGCTTCGGCACCAATTTTAGTTGGTATTATTGCCTTAACCGGGTTGTTATTACAAAAACAGCCTGCTGATAAAGTCATTTCAGGCACATTAAAAACAATTGTTGGATTCTTAGTTTTTGGGGTTGGATCGGCGGCGGCGGTAACTTCCTTAGATAGTTTTCAAGCCTTGTTTGCGGAAGGATTTGGGCTAAAAGGAGTTCTGCCACTAGCTGAGGCGGTGACTGCTTTAGCTCAAGATAAGTTCGGTACTACGGTTTCATTAGTCATGTTGATCGGGTTCTTGTGTAATTTGCTGGTTGCTAAGTTTACGCCATTAAAATATATCTTTTTAACAGGACAGCACAATCTTTATTTAGCCGCTTTATTGACAATCATGTTTAAAGCACTAGGAATGAGCAATTCGTTGACTATTATATTTGGAGGAATCATTTTAGGGATTTGTGCGGGCCTATTTCCAGCCATCGCTCAGCCATACATGCGAAAAGTTACTGGTGATGATGAGCTTGCAATGGGACACTATGTAACTGTCGGTTATGCCCTCTCTGGATGGATTGGATCAAAAGTCGGAAAACCAGAAGATAGTACTGAAAACTTAAACTTACCTGGTTGGTTAACAATGTTTAAGGATTACGTAGTAGGTGTCTCAATTACAATGATTATTTTCTTCTATATCGCGGCGATTGCTGCAGGGAAAGGAGCAGTAGAGGAATTATCTGGTGGAGTGAACTGGTTGGTCTATCCACTATTTCAAGGCTTGGGATTTTCAGCGGCACTTTATGTAATTATTACCGGAGTTCGACTGTTTCTGGGAGAAATTGTCAGCGCGTTTGTTGGAATCTCTGAAAAATTAATTCCTAACGCACGCCCGGCTTTGGATTGTCCAGTGGTCTTTCCATTTGCGCCGACAGCGACTGTAATTGGTTTTCTAGCAGCTTATGCTGGTGGATTAGTCACTATGGTTGTTATGGGACTAATAGGTACAATCGTAATCATCCCAGTAGCAGTTCCATACTTTTTCATTGGTGCGACCGCAGGTGTATTTGGTAACGCTACCGGTGGTTGGAAAGGATGCGTGGCAGGCTCCTTTGTAGTCGGGATTTTAATTGCTGTTGGTCCAGCATTAATTTACCCAATTATGGAAAATATTGGATTAACTGGGACATCTTTCCCAGAAACAGACTTTAACATTGTCGGACTACTTGTCTATTATATCGGACAATTATTACAAAGTGTATTTTAAATTTCAATTATCGTGAATTTAATGGAGGAAGTCAAATGAATAAAATTGATATAGAATCGGTTGCTACTATGAGAAATCTGGTTGTTGATAGTGTTGAAAATGCAAATCATGGTCACATGGGTGCGCCGCTTGGTGCTGCACCTATGGGCTACGAATTATTTAGATATCATATGAACCACAATCCTAAAAATCCAAAATGGTTTAATCGAGATCGTTTCATTTTAACTTCAGGTCATGGCTCGATGCTGTTGTATTCGTTATTACATTTATCCGGTTATGCTCTATCAATGGATGATATTAAACAATTTAGAAAACTAGACAGTAAGACACCAGGTCATCCAGAAGTATTCCATACACCAGGAGTAGAGGCAACGACAGGACCGCTAGGACAAGGCTTTTCAATGACAGTCGGGATGGCTATTGCTGAAGCGCATTTACGAGACCGTTTTAATAAAGACGATTTTGATGTAGTAAATCATTACACATATACCATATGCGGAGATGGTGATTTAGAAGAAGGTGTTGCATTAGAAGCAGCTGCTATCGCTGGAAAATTAGGACTTGGAAAATTAATCGCCCTTTACGACTCAAATGACGTTACTTCAGATGGACCATTAACGCAATCAGCTCATGAAGATACTCAAGAAAAATTTAGAGCAATGAACTGGCAAACGCTCTATGTTGCTGATGGAAATAATTTAGATGAAATTTCCGCAGCAATTAAAGAAGCACAAGCTGAAACGACGAAACCAACGCTAATTGAAGTAAAAACAATCATCGGATTCGGCTCAACATTGCAAGGAACTGAGAAAATCCACAGCAACCCCGTCGGTGCCGAAGAAGCTAAGAAAATCAAAGAAGCAATCGGCTGGGAATATGACGATTTCTTTGTACCAAAGGATGTAAAAACGAATTTCGATGAAATTGCTATTAATGGTGAAAAGCTAGAAATGCAATGGAATGAATTAATGAACGAATATACAAATAAGTATCCGGAATTGGCAACAGAATTAGAAAAGGTGATTAATGAGAAGTTTGAATTAAATGAAACAACTTTAACACCATTTACAGAAGAAAAAATGGCGACAAGAACAGCTAGTGGAAAAATGTTGAACCGAATTTACAAAGATTTACCAATTTTAGTCGGAGGTTCTGCCGATCTAGCTTCTTCAAACAAGACAACGATTGAAGGATTACCTTTTATGGATGAAGAAAATCATGAAGGACCAAATATCTATTTTGGTGTTCGCGAATTTGCCATGGCATCAATTTGTAATGGATTGACATTGCATGGTGGATTAAGAGGATATTGTGGAACTTTCTTAGTATTTTCTGACTATATGCGCTCTGCCATTCGTCATTCCGCATTGATGGGTGTTCCTGTGACCTATATCATGACCCATGACAGTATACAAGTTGGGCAAGACGGACCAACTCATCAACCAGTAGAACACCTGGTATCTTTAAGAGCGATGCCTAATCTAGTTGTTTACCGACCAGCAGATGCTAACGAAACAATCGTTGCATGGAAACTGGCAGCTATATCTAAAGATCGACCATTCCTAATCGCTCTTGGAAGACATGATGTGCCGGTAATTGAGAATGTCAATTTCGAAAATGCCGAAAAAGGCGGATACGTCCTATCTAAAGACTCAGACAATCCAGATTTAATTCTAATTGCAAGTGGTTCTGAAGTTGAAATGGCGCTGTTAGCGAAGGAACAACTCAATCAGTATAAAGTAAACGTTGTTTCATTGCCTAGCTGGGAACTATTTGATGCACAAAGCGAGGAGTACAAAGAATCCGTGTTACCAGCAAATGTTGATAACAAGTTATCAATTGAACTGGGCTCAACAATTGGTTGGTCCAAATATGTAGGCGCCAATGGAGCATCAATCGGCTTAGAGAAATTCGGAAAGTCTGCTCCTGCAGGAGATTTGTTGAAGGACTACAATTTTACAGTCGATCATATCATTGAAGAAGCTCAACTGCTAATCGAAAAAAACAAATAGTTTGATTCAAGATGAGACTGAAGAAAAAGTCTTAAGAATAACCAATCATTAAATCAGAGTCGAACGATCTTGCCCCTATCAATAACGATAGGACTTGATTGTTCGGCTTTTTTTCACGCAAAGTCAGTCCATACTACAAAGCCGCTTCAGCGCTTGCAGTATGGACTCTTTTCATCACATAGTTGTTCTCCTCAATTCTTGTGGTGGTAGATACATCCAGAACACTACGAGAATGATTAGGCAATCGCATTTAAAATCACTACTACTAAAAAGATGTTCGTGCAATTCCTAAGGTATATCTGTGTCTGGCTTCACGTAGCCTTTCTTATCTCGAATTCACGTCACACCATCTTTATGTAAAGAAAGACTTGATCTAATAAATATGAGGACGATTCGTTCTTTTATAAAAAAAAATTCAAGATATAATAGAGTTATAAGGAATGAGTAATTCTATTTTTTAAATATAAATGGAAATTCTTATGCATTAAAAAACACTTGTAAAACGTGTGCTTTTTGACATTTAACAAAATAAATTAATTAATAGATTCAATACAAATGATTTATTACCAGTATTTTTATTAAAAAAATCTTTGCCGATTAAAGTGAAGATGAATCGTTATTTTTAAGATGATTTCCAGAAAATAATGGAAGGAAGTGGCCTCATGATAAAACAAAGAGTTCGGGAATTATTACTATTATTGTTAACGACCCCAGAAATCTCAGTGAAGCAATTGGAGAAAAAACTAGAGCTAACTTCCAGTCAGCTGAGTTATACCATTAAAAAGGCGAATGAATTTTTGTTCGAACATAACATAGCTTCGATCGAAATTGGAGAAGGAAGAATTCTTTTTGCTGATGAAAATAAAAGTGAACTAACTAAATTGTTAAATTTTTCAAAGAGAAGAGACTATTTTTCAAAAAAGGAAAGAGTCTTGATCCAACTATTAATGTTGTTTGGGAGAAAAGAGCAAGAGTTTATTGGAATTGATTACTTAGCCGCCATTTTGAAAGTAAGCCGTAATACCATTACCAGAGATCTAAAAGAAACTAGAGAAATGGCGACAATTCATCACGTGACTCTTTCACAAAATACCAATCTTGGATTTTATTTTACAGGTGAGATAAAGGACTTACAGAAGTTGCTGTTAGAAACAATCTCCACCGCATTAAATCACTATTTTTCCGATGTTCGAGAGTTGATTGGAACGCTGACTGAGGAGGCAGAAGTTCTTTATTTTCAAGAAAAAATCAAATTGTTGGAGAATGAGCTGTCGGTAAGATTATCTGCTCAAAAAAATTCTGAGTTGTTGCTTTTACTAATTATTTTGTCTCGTTCAGATACCATCTACATCACGCCAGAACAGAATTTGTCAGATGAGAATCTGAGGCAAATGAATGATTTCCTATTAGAAGAATTGGGCGAGAAATTTTCTAGAAAAGAAAACAGCTCATTCATTTCATTATTCTTGTTATCATCAACACTGATTAAAGTTGATAAAGAAAATAAGGATTTTAAAATCGATCGGCTGGTAGTGAACTTCATTCAGCTTATGGAGTTTAGCGGGATCTATTTTGATGAAGCTGAGCAGCTTAAAGCGTTTTTGTATCAACATATATTTTCTATGTATTACCGTTTATTGTTTGGCTTTCAAGCAGAAAATCCTCTAAAGCAATACATCATAGAAAATTATTATGGACTTCACACTATTGTTTCGAAAAATTTAAACAAAATCAAAGAACTCAGTCCATTTGAGATTTCTGAAGATGAAGTTGCCTATTTGACCGCTCTGATTGCTGGAAATGTGCGCTACATGGAGTCGAAAGGCGAAAAACTATTGGGAGTGGTTGTTTGTTCTTATGGAATGTCTGTTTCTCAATTATTGAGGCTGGAATTGAAAAAACATTTTCCGCAAATTAGTTTTCTCGATGGTCTTTCCGTTTCAGAAATCCATAAACTGGATATACCAATAGAAATTATCTTTTCAACGGTCCCACTTCAAGGAGATGTCCCTGTATTTATTATTGATTCTAACTTGGAAAAAATTGATTTTGATCAACTAACCGTCGCTGTTGGGAAGGCTTTTCCCGAACACTTTGGTTATAAAGAGGAGCAGCTGAAAGAACTGAAGGATGTAGTTAACCGGTATGCAAAAGTTCAATCGATCGAGTTTCTAATGGCAGAATTTGAAAAAGTTTTGTATCGACAAAACAATCATTCTCTAAAGCTAAAACATTTGAGTGACTTTCTCTCCGCTCATCAGGTTCATTTTAAAAAGACTGTTGATAGCTTCGATACTATTTTAGATATTCTTGCGAGCGGCATGCTGATTGAAGGCAGTATTTCACCAAACTATATTACAGCTCTTAAAAAAGAAGGGTTCCATGAGCATCTCATTATCAAGGCTGGTATTGCTTTACCCCATATAAAAGACGATCAGCATATTTACGCTACAAGCATTAGTTTATTGAAATTGGAGCAGCCTATTTTATTGGCGAATGAAGAAATTTCGATTTTTATTTTGTTAGCAGCAGATAAAAAAAAAGAGCATTTAAGAGCTTTCGAAGAATTATTCTGCATTCTTGAAAATGAAAAGCTATACGATGCTTTGCTGCAAATCAGTGATTACGATTCGTTAAATAAAGTGCTAAAGGAAGTGGATGTAGATGAGTAATTTATTGGAAGATGAAGAAACTGTGCAATTGAATATTGAGGTTGACTCATGGGAAAGCAGCATACGAGAAGCTGGTAAACTCCTTGAAAAGGCTCACTATATTTCTTGGAAATATATCGATGACATGATCGCAATGGTTCACTTATATGGACCGTATATTGTCGTTTTCGAAAATGTTGCTTTGGCTCATGCGCAATCAGGAAGTGGTGTTTACAAAAGCGGAGCCAGTCTAATTACGTTGAAGCAGCCAGTTGCTTTTGGAAATAAGGACAATGACCCGGTTTCAATTGTGATTGCTTTGGCTTCTGTTAATCACTCAGACCATTTAGAATTTTTAAAAAAAATTATGATTGCTTTTTCGAAGGGGGTTAAGGAAAAGATTTTAGCTTCTGAAAATGGGGCAGAGGTAATTGAGATAATCAATGAATATGGTGAGGAGGAAGAAGAGTATGAAGAAGGTTAATATTTTGTGTGTTTGCGGGGCAGGCTTGGGAACGAGTTTAATGGCTAAAATGAAAGTGGACAAGCTTTTAAAAGAAGTAGGCTTAAAAGCAAATGTTGAAGCAACAGATGCTGGTAGTGTACGTGGGCAAAAGGTCGATCTTATTGTTACCACAGAAGCAATCAGTAAAGCTTTAGGAGAAGTCGCAGGGAGCAAGATGGTGACCGTGAAAAACTTTGCTGATAACGCAGAGTTTCGGAATTCAGTTCTGCCGATCTTGAATGAATTTATGGAAGCGGGTGAATAGTATGGGGATTTTATCTTTTTTGATAAATGATGTCATTACGCAAGCACCGATTTTTCTAGGACTTGTTGCTCTGATTGGGTTGCTTCTACAAAAGAAAGATGCTGCGGAGGTTTTTACTGGAACGATAAAAACCATTACAGGGACAGTTGTTCTTTTAGCAGGGGTAGATTTGTTTCTTGGCGTATTACTGCCATTGATGGCTTTGCTTCAGGAAAAAGGGAATTTTACTGGTGTGATGCCAGATAATCAAGCACCTTTTGGCGTTGTAATGACCAGCTTCGCCAAAGAAATACCAATCGCCTTTGTCTTAGGTTTTCTGATCCATCTTTTACTGGTGCGAGTTTTACCTTTTAAGAACACGAAAAATGTTTTTTTAACGGGACATATTATGCTATTTTTATCTGGATTTTGGGTAGCCATTCTAGCTTGGAACTTTGGCTTAAAAGGAAGTGGCTTAATTATAGCCGGCAGTATTTGTACAGGTCTGATCTTAACGGTCTTTCCAGCGATTTCCAGACCCTTTACAAAAGAGATTGCGGATGACGAATATACGTTAGGGCACATGTTTAATGTCAGTGTTGTTGTGGGTTCGCTATTAGGGAAACTATTTAAAAAATCCAAAAAGAGCGATGACATTGAGCTGCCAGGATTTTTAGCTAGCTTTAGTGATTTTTCGATTTTATTGTCCACTGTGATGCCTTTAATTTTTATTGGAATCGGACTAGTTGTTGGAGAATCAGAAGTGACAACACTGAGTGGCGATATGAACTGGCTGATGTTTCTTATCATGCAAGGAATTAAGTTTTCGGGGAGTATTATGATTACGTTGTTTGGTGTTCGGACATTCTTAGGATCAATTATTCCAGCCTTTCAAGGTATTTCAGAGAAGCTATTACCAGGAGCGATTCCGGCGTTGGATTGTCCAGTCTTTTATCCTTATGCACCAGTCGCAGCTATTATTGGTTTCTTAGGTCATGCAGTAGGCGCGATTATTTCTGTCGTGATTATGGTTTCGATTGCTGCACCTGTAATTCCATTACCTAGTGCTCTATTTATCTTTTTTGAGGGCTCTTTAGCTGGTGTTTTTGGAGATCGAAAAGGAGGCTGGAAAGGCGCGTTACTGGCAGGAGTTGTTGTTAGTCTGATTACTCACATGGGTGTGGCAGTGATCGCAGGATTACAAGAACCGCTATTACCATCTGGTTTGGTCTTTGGGAGTGCCGACATTGTTCTTATTTCACCAATTATTTATTTCTTTAAACTACTGTTTGGTATTTAGTATAAGCTTAATAGCCAGTCTGTGTTTAAGCCTAGCTGTTATTCTCCAGCTAGGTTTCGTTTTTGAATAGTAGAGTATTGAGGAAAGGAAGATTGAAATGAGTATTGTTCGAACCTTTCTAGGAGACATTGATGCAAATGAGCTGGGCTTTACGTATTCTCATGAACATATCGTTTGTATTCCTCCTTATTGGAAAGAAAGAAAAGCCGATGATTTGCTGTTGGATAATAAACATAGTTCTCAAATGGATGTTCAGGATTTCGCCGATTTAGGTGGAGCAACGATCGTTGATGCTACCGCTATTGATTATGGTCGCTGTGTGGAAGATGTGGTTCAAATTTCGAAGGAAACGGGTATAAAAATTGTTGGAACAGCCGGTTTTAATAAAAGCTTTTTATGGGAAGCAGCAATTAGCGAAAGATTAAAAAAAGTCATTGGTAATTATTCTACTTTTGCAGATTGGATTGCTCAAAGTACCGTTAATCAATTAACGGAACATGTGGTAAAAGAAGTTGAAGAAGGGTTAGAAGGTACTAGCTATCGGGGAGGTCAAGTGAAATTTGGTACTGGGTACAATCGTATTACACCTCTAGAAGAAAAAACTATTCGTGCAGTAGCCCGTGCGCATCATGAGACCAAAGCCCCCATCCATTCACATACAGAAGCTGGGACAATGGCATTAGCTCAAATAGAGATATTGCGCGAAGAAGGCATTAATTTACATTATCTTTCAATCGGACATATGGATCGGAATCTGGACCCTTATTTGCATCAACAAATTGCTAAGACGGGTGCGTTTTTATCCTTTGATGGCATTGCAAAAATAAAATATGCACCAGAATCTGCTAGAATCAAAACCATTTTAGATTTGGTCAAGGCCGGTTATGAAGATCAGCTATTGATTTCTGGCGATACTGCTAGAAAGTCCTATTATAAACATTATGATTATGGCTTAGGCTTGGCTTATATCAAGAAAGAATGGGTGCCAAGATTTATTGACGAGGCAGAACAACAACATCTGGATGGGGAAAAATTAATTGAAAAATTTTTTGTAGAAAATCCCAAAAGATGTTTTAGCTTTAAAGACTAGAAATCAGAAATATGTTTGATTTAAAAGATGGACAACTGACTATAAGTTCTTACTCAAGTTATAAGGATTTTATTCGAGATAAGAAAATAGAAGGCGAACTAAATAGCCCTACCATACAACGATCCTCCTGCGACAGCCGCTGCAGGAGGGCGTTCTTTTTATTGTACATTGTTCTCCTGATCATCCTTATCAGGAGATTCCCCGACATCCCGTTCAAAGACCCGAAGCCATTTCTGCAGCCACGCGATCTTTAGACCGAAAGCATGCGCGTTCTCTAAAATCGAACCGATCTCGTAAAGAATCAGAAGAGCAGTCCAAATCAGGGCGACATTGATGGGTAAAGCGATGCCCACGACGGGAGCCAGTTTGTCTAAAGCTGCGGCACAGATAATCGTTGAAAACGTGATGAACTTGGTAAATAGTCCGTATAGATTGATAGAGGAGACCCACGTGTGGCTTTTCAGTGCTTTGGCATAGCCGGTAAAAAGATCTAAGCCAACTATGGTCAAAAAGACGCCCATGATTGGGACACTGCCACCGAATAAATAGTGGACGAGCGTTCCTCCTGTTAATATTGCTAAAAGAGTCATTTCAAATACCTTCTTTCAATTGATTTAATCAACACCTGCGATCTGAGTTGCAGGTGTCAGTGTCCTACGCAAGATAGAATGGAGAAAGCCAACAGCTAACTGCTAGATTCATGATCCGCTGGGTCATCTTTATTACGTTGTTTTCGCCTGAACATTCGTTGGAGCAGATCTTTTTTGTCGTGTGCTTCTTTCCTCGTTGGCTGTTCAGTCGATCGTTTGGCAGGTGTGGCTATAGTTGTTGGATGGGTGACAGGTTCATTAGATTCCAACGGTAATTGGGTCTTACTAAACGGAACAATCGCCACAGGCAACTGGAGCTGCATGTGCTCTGATTCCTCGTGTTTTTCTGGTACTTCAAAACAGCCGACCTCTTCACAGGTTGCTTCATAAAACGGTTCCGTTTGATCCACATCAATTTCATTTTTTAGATCAAACAACGTCGTAACTTTGGTAGAGACGAATTTTGCCATAACAACAGAATCAAATAGTTTTACGCCGTCTTGTTCAAAAAGGTCTAAGGTCGTTAATAGTTCGCAAGCTTCCTTGATTTCTTCTGCCGATAAGTTTGTATCCACATCTTGATAGGTCCAGTTGTGCTTCTTTCGGTCACTCTTTAAAAAGGTCGTGACTAATTTTGTAGACTCAGTAATCATTTTTCCTTTCTCCTTTCTTTCTGCATAGTTTTTTCTTTACAAAGGCTCCGTATTTTCTTCAGGACGTACAAATGAAACCAGTGAACGTGCGACAGACAAGACTTTCTTGCCAAAATTTCGTAATGGGAAGACTCTCATTGTCAGCCGTTTCCATTCTGGTGCTTCAAAATAATCCTGAAAAAAATAGAAGAAACGCTTCATGGTGCGTGTTGCTTTGGTGTTCATAAACAAATAGCGGACAAGATCGCTGAGAATGTTCGCGAACTCCTGCGCACCAAGTTTAAAGCGGACGCGTAAAGCCATAATATATTTGATTGTTAAGCTGCTGTTCTGGGTTTCTTGGTAATAGGTCATGATTCGTGCTTCTAATGTCTCGGGTTTTAGTGAAAAAATTTGTTGGTGCGTTAAAAGTTGTTCATTCATGGATCTTATCCTCCTAATTCGTTTTAAAGTAATATTTTTTAGTTAAGTGATGATGCTACGGTTGTTCCTGTGTGTTATCAAAAATAATGGTTTCGTTTGTTTCCACATACTTTGCGCTTTCGACTGTATCAAAGAGATCCGCACCGTCTTTATGGAAAAGTTTGATGCCTGTTAGACGTTGCAATAAGCTTTTGACTTCGCTAGGCGTTTTGTTGGGATCGGGATTATTCAAACTCCAGGTTTGGCTTTTTCCTAAGCTGGTTCTAAAGGTTGCGACAAGTTTTAGCATTTAATTTCTCCTTTCTTATTTGGTGTACCGCGATTGGCTAGTTAGGATCACACCGTCTAGGTTGCTGTTCTCTGGTGAAAGTTCTGTCATGATGGCTCCCAGTTCTAGCACCGCTTCTTCGGTTGGTTCATCGATGACGTTTTGGAAGTTCACCTTTCTTAATTTGTCTTCACCTGCATCAATTTGTACTTGTAGTTTGTTGCCGATTTTTTGAATCATTTTTCATTCCTCCGTTATAGTATTTTTTGTTCCGGCCGGTGACTTAACGATAAAGGTGAAATGCAAACTCGGTCAAAACCGGTAAAATTACATTTGAGGGTCAAAATTGCAGGAGTTTTCAATCTCTTTTTTACACAAATCCTATAAGAACGGGCTTTTACTTTGTGAAAAATGAAAGAAGCCTGCAATTTTCATAGCCTTATGCAATTTTGCCCACTTTGACACATTTTGGGTTTTATGAATGGAGTAGGAATACTGATATGTCAGCTTTTATACCTGAAAAACCTTACGAAAAAAGTTAAAAAAACCTATTGATTGCTCGTTTTTCTTAATATTTCCTTAATAATTAGCAAGTAAGAGGTTCTGTAAGAAGGGACAAAAATAAGGGAGTTTTCGACTTTTTATGGACAAGTTATCTAACGGTAAGCATACAAATAACCCACTATGAATCTCACAAATGAGTTCCACAGTGGGTTTAATCGTTTATGACTGAGCGTCACTCTCTTTATGTTTCAACAAATAACTTACTTAAGTACTCCATTCACATCGTAAGTAACATAAGGCAACGTATCTGACGTACTGCTGTCATAAAAGGAATGCTGCTCCTCACTCAGAATCAATATTCCTAATACACAGGGTACGGTTAAATAGAGGATGATCTTTAAGAAGCGTTGACTTCGTTTGCTGAGGAAATGGAAAAGAAACAGGGAGGATTTCTTTTGCTAGTAAGAAACATGTGATATAGTAAGGCCTGTAAATTCGTATCAGGATCTCAGTTCTACTTCCTGCTTTAGCAGGTCTAGTAGAATGACATGCGTGGTGAGAGACGGATTCATTTTTTCTTTTTTTGAAAAATGAATTCCTTCATACGAACTAGAAACTAGGAGTGGAACAATGCAAACCTTAAAAGAACGGATCATCGCTGAAAGTAAGCAGCTTGGTATCGATAAAATCGGCTTTACAACAGCTGATCCTTTTGATTATATGGAGGAATCCTTGCTGGAGCAGCGCGCGCTTGGTCATACCTCTGGCTTTGAACATCAAAATATCAAAGAACGGTTGTATCCAGAAGAAACCTTTGAAGATCCCAAAAGTATCATCGCGATTGCTTTGGCGTATCCGACTAAAATCCACGACAAGGTCCCTCGTGATGAAAAACGCGGACAATTTGCCCGTGCTTCGTGGGGAACGGATTATCACTTCATTTTGGAAGAACGGCTGACGAGATTGATCGACTTTATCAAAGAACAGGCTGAAACGGAACAGGTTCAGGCTCAATGGCGTTTTGCTCCGCAGGTGGATACAGGTGAGCTGGTGGATGTGGCAGTTGCACAACGCGCGGGTCTGGGTTTTATCGGACGTAACGGCTTGCTGATCACGGAAGAATACGGCTCTTTCGTCTATCTTGGTGAAATTATCACGAATATCCAATTTGAACCAGACCAACCAGTTCCAAACGGTTGCGGCGATTGCACCCGTTGCATTACCGGCTGTCCAACTGGTGCCTTATTGGGAGACGGTCGGATGAATGCTAAAAAGTGCCTCTCTTATCAGACTCAAACCAAGGGCATGATGCCGGAGCAATATCGAAAGAAAATGCGTAACGTGATATACGGCTGTGATATTTGTCAGCTCGTCTGTCCATACAATCGCGGCAAAGATTTTCATTTTCACGAAGAGATGGAGCCAAAAGTCGATGAAGTCCATCCAAAACTTGCACCGTTACTATCCATCTCAAATCGCGAGTTCAAAGAACAATTCGGACACCTAGCCGGCTCTTGGCGCGGGAAAAAACCGCTACAACGCAATGCGCTGATCGCCTTAGCCAACCTTGGTGGCAAAGAAGCGCTGCCAGAGATCCAAGCCTGTCTACAGGATCAGCGACCAGTTATTCGAGGCACCGCTGTCTGGGCGTTGGGGCAGCTGACGAAGAAAGCGCCAGAGGAAACGATTGGTTTGTTGCAGGAATTGAAAGAAACTGAGACTGACTCAGAGGTTTTGACTGAGATAGCGAATGTTTTGGAGAGGCTAAGTTAAGTCAAAAAAGATCGAACACGAGTTATTGGTGTTCGATCTTTTATTGAGTTTTTGTTTAGAGGGAGTAGACAACTTTTCTGCAAAAAAATTTATCCTACAGCTATTCATCCACCAACTTGGTTTTGTTATTCTCCATAACCTTGAAGAATGGATAATAGATCATAGCACTAATCAAGATCAACACCAAACAGAAGACGATATTTCGCCAATCCATACTTGAAAGATACGCCTGTGCAAAGAACGGGGTGAAGGAAGGATCAACGATAAATCCAACTCCGATCAAACCGACACTTTGAGCGAAATAGGTCAGCAGCAGAGAAATAATCGGTGTGATTAAAAATGGGATCGCTAGAATCGGATTAAAAACGATTGGAAGACCAAAAATGACCGGCTCATTGATTGAACAAATGCCGGGTATCAGCGACAGCTTCCCGATTGTTCGGTATTCTGAGACTTTACTTCGCATCATCAAAAGAATTAAACCGAGGGTTCCGCCTGCACCACCTAAAACTGAAATACGAAACATTTGCAGATTCATTAGATGAGTCATTGTTTCTCCGTTAGACATTTGTTCAGCATTCAGTCCTGTTTGCGCCATCCCCAGAGTAAAAACAATTGGGAAAATAATCGATGAGCCATTAATACCGAACAACCATAATACATTTCCCAGAGTCACGATCAGTAAGAAACCGCCAAGACTTCCTGCTATATTCGTTGCCGGTGTTAAAATGTTCATCACCGTTTCGGGGAAAATCTTTTTTGTTGTGACTAAGAAAATCAGATTAATCCCATAAAAGAGGATAATATTCGTTAATAGCGGAACGAGCGTGTTAATGAAGGTAGCAACCATGGGTGGTACAGTATCCGGCAATTTCAATTTGATATTTTTGACTTCAAAGATTCTGTTCACTTCCACCACGAGTAGACCAATGATGATCGCCACGAACAGCCCGTTTGTACCTAGGTAGTTCAGGTTGATGTTGCCTTCTTTAACCGGAGTACATACCATCAGAAAAATGACGGAGGCCACCATCCCATTCATGGCTGGATTAATCTTGTATTCACTGGCAAGGGAGAAGGCGATCCCGAAAACGCTGATCAGTCCGATGATCCCCATAGTCAAATTGTAAGGAGCGGTGATTAAATCATAATTAGCTACCGCAAAATCCTTCCAACCAGCCATGAATTTCATAAAAAAATTGGCTGTCGCTGGATTGTATTGATCTATGTTAATCGGTGGATTCGCAAAAATCAGAAAAAATGATCCAATCACGATAAAGGGGAGACCAAACATCATCCCGCTCGAGATGGCTTTAAGGTGCCGCTGATTTCCGATTTTTGCCGCAAAAGGGCTAAGCAAATCATTAAGCTTCGTTATGACAGTAGAATTTTCCATGATTCGTCCTCCTATACTTGCCAAGGATTAAAAACAAAGGTACTTGGTACGACATGCTGCGGGTCATACTTTTTAATGATCTCTTCATATTGTTCTTTATAGTCATTTTCGACCTCTGCTTGAGGAATGACTTTGCTTGCTTCATGTAGGAAATGTTCTGACCCGCGCCCCATTTCTTGTCCGCGCGTGGTGTGTTTGTCCAATGCGATGTCTGGTATTTCAGGTACATAACCCATGGCGAAGCTTTTTATCACGATATTTTTGAGCAAATCAGAGGAACGATCCTTTTCTGAATCGCACAAATACCGAATAGCGTGAAAGAAAAACATTGCTCGGTCAGATTCATTATATTGAAATTCTTTACGCATCTGGTTTAAGTTATTGATCATAATTGCTGCATACGGATTTCCCATCCCTACGTCCTCAACGCTGATGGCTAATAAACGTCTCCACAGCTTCTCTTCAAATTGAGGTGAGGTAATATACATTTCATAGGCAAATTCACAGGCCGCTTTTTCTTTTCCTCTGCGGATGGATTTCTGTAATGCTGAGATGACTTCATCACCTTGAAGGCCATTTCGTGTCGTCATTTTTGCCCATGGATCTTGAATAAAATTATTTTCTGTCATGTTATAATACTCCTAACTAAAGAATTTGAGGTGGACCTTATGGATACTGAAACGCTGATTGATAAGTATCAGTTGAATGATTCAGAAGCAGCCGTTTTACGTTTTATGGATAAAAATCGTGATTCACTAAGAGATTTAGGTATTCGCGATGTCGCTAGAGCCTCTTATGTTTCAACGGCGACCATCGTAAATATGGCGAAAAAAATCGGCTATTCCGGTTATAGTGAGCTGGTCTTCGCGTATGGAAGTAAACCATTGGCAACGAACCCGACGAAGAATTTCTCAGATGAAGAAAGAGACACGTTTGTTCGCCTGCTAACTGAGTATAAAGAGAAACGAATCATGATTCTAGGTTCAGGTTTTTCACAAAATATCGCGAATCATTTTTCTGAAACACTGAATCTCTATGGTTTCCGAGCAACGGCGAATAGCCATCTTGAATTCCTGCGGGAAAACGTTGAAAAGGATGTACTGATTTTTATTGTCTCTAACTCAGGCGATACCTTTCGGTTAGCGGATCTCGCTCAAATGGCTAAAAATCATCATATTGATCTGATCGCCTTTGTTGGCGAGAAAAATTCAAAAATAGGGCAGTTGGCAACTTTGACTATCAGCACGGAGACGTATGCCCCGCGCGTCTTGTCCGCATACCAGCCAAACCTTTTCTTCGGAACGACGCTGAATCAATTCGAACTATTACTAAGTGAAGCGTTAAGATCTATCTTTGATTAGAAGAACGATGTGGCCACTGTTTCTTCACTTATCAGTATAAATATCGGATAGCTAAATGTAAGTGTTTTCCGTTGGATGTAAACATGTTTAGAAATTTACAAACGGGTTTACGGAGTTAAGTGAAGAATGGCTGCCATAATAAATAACGTCCAAGATGGCGAATGTTTTGGAGAGGCTTAGTTGAGGGAGAGAATCGAACACGAATCAAAGTGTTCGGTCTTTTTTATTATGTTTTCAATTTTCCTATAAATGGGAGTCCTATCTGAAAAGACTTGGTAGTAAACAAGGAACACATGAAGCTTTCTTGATGAATAAAAAAAATTTATTGTACATTTATTAGAAGTTGATTTACAAGCAGAAACATCAACGATTAATGAAGCAAAGAATCAAACAGAAGCTTCATTAATTAAAGCGTCAACAACAATTAACAAGATTAGATAGATAAGACCTATTGTTACATTTAAACCCTCATGATATAATTTAGAGGGTTTAAATGTAACGTATAAGGGGGGATATCTTTGAAAGATAAACTATTTCAGCTATTAGAAAAGAGAGACGGAAATCTTTCAATGAGAGAGGCAAGAACTGAAGGAATTGCAGGGGCAACAGTCCAGCGTTTAGTAGAGACGGGAAAACTTGTACGAATTACTAGAGGGTATTATGTACTTGACGGACATGGAGTAGATGAACTGTATATGATTCAGTGTAGGTTTTCAAAGGGGGTATTCTCACATGAAACAGCCTTAGATTTGTATTCTCTTTCTACAAATATTCCTAAAAAAATTCATTTGTCAGTCCCTTCAAATTATCATATTCAGAGAAAATATTTAGAGGAAGAATTTGTACGTATCCATAAAGTTAAGGACAAAGTTTTTGATTTAGGAGTAATTGAAATTAACTCATATCAAGGGAATCCGATTCGAGTATACAATAAAGAAAGAACAATTTGTGATATGTGGAACCCTCGATATAATGCCACGTTTGAAACCAAGCTAGATGCCTTAAAAGACTATATGCGTGAAAAGGATCGCGATCCAATGAAATTGAGAGAATACAGGGAGAAATTGAATGTAGATCCGAGATTAGCTAATTATATGGAAGCTCTATATTGATGAAAGGATAATGATTATGACACCAACTCAGTTTTCAGCTAAAACCAGAAATGTTGCGAGAGAAACAGGATTGAATCCACAACTTGTGCAGCGTCACTACATGATGGATAAATTTTTAGAGAAAATCGCAGAGTCCTCTTATCAAGACGATTTTATTCTAAAAGGTGGTTTCTTATTAGGTTCGAAGTATGGAATCAGTACAAGATCCACAATTGATATTGATACGACTATTCGAAGATTCAAAGCTACTGAAGAAAATATTTTAAAAGTGTTTAATGATTTAGTTAAACAGTCGACAAAGGAAGGAATAAAATTTGAGATTAAGAGTATTTCAGAAACAAGAGAGGCAGATTATTATCCTGGCTTCCAAGTGAAATTATTTGGCTATTTAGAAAATACACGTGTTCCCTTTAAAATGGATTTAACAACAGGAGACTCCATTTTACCTGAAGTAACAAAGCATAAACATAAGTTGATGTTTGAAGACAAAATAATAGAAATCCCAGCATATCCAATCGAACAAATAATCGCAGAAAAATTGAGCGCAACACTAAGTTTTGGAGTGGATAATTCACGAGCTAAAGATTTTTATGATTTATATACGATTCCTAAGTTAGAAGAGATTGATCAAAAATCATTATACAAAAGTGTGAGAAATACTTTTTCGAAAAGAGGAAACTTAGAGAAATTAGAATCATACTACGATAGATCCATGGAATCTATTGCTAATAGTATAGAATTAAAAGATCGATGGGATAAATATAAAAAAGAAAATCCGTTCGCTAAAGATATTTCCTATGATGAAACAGTGGACTCAATCAAACAGATTCTAAACGAATGTATCGAACAAGAAAAAATCTCAGACCAACGAAAAAGATAACATCATTTTAATAAAATAGAGCGGTAATCATGATAAATAATGTCGTGCTAGTTGCCCGTTTAATGAAAGATCTAGATTTACGTATTATACCTGACGGGAATTCTATAGCAACCGTTACGTTAGCAGCAAACAAAAATTTTACCAATTAGTCAGGAAATCGAGACGCTGATTTTATCAACTGTGTAATATGGCGAAAATGATCACTATTATTCAAGGAAGCTTTCGTATAAGATCGTGTTGGTGAAGAGGAGTTCGAATAAAACTTAGTCCGATATGCGGCGTGTTCTGTGCACCGCATATTTTTTAGTTCAATTCTTAGAAACGAAGTCATTTTGTTTAAAAATAAATCGTAATTGGGGTTTTTATATCGTGAAATCAGCTAGTCCTTATCGATTGCCTCATTGTATAATAATGACGGGAAAACTGTTGTTAAGGAGGATGAAAAGGTGACAGTAGAATATCAAAAAACACAATTAACTTATGGCGGGTATCGATCTGAACGCGCAATTTGGATCACGCTGTTGAACGGTCAAAGGGCATTAAAGTTCAATATACTAGACCGAAATGGAAACGTTTTATATAGAGTTGAACAAAAAAGCGATGCAGATGGAGCGATCGATAGTAAGATTACTTACGAATCACTAACTGAAGAACATAAAGAAGAAATTCAACAAATTCTTGAAAAAAATGAACCCCACTACAATTGGTGTGACGAAGAAATAGAAGAGGTATTGAGGTATTTTGGCTGTGAGATCGTGCTCTTAGATGAATTAGTGAGACATGCACGAAGGGACAATGAGATTGTGGTCAATTACGTCATTTTCTCAAGCTATGAAGAAGATGAAGAAGGAAATAAAATCGATGACCTATTTGAGATAGATTATTATGATGTAGGCACGATAACCAAGGCGGAGATCGAAAACGAGTTGGTTCAAAAACTTTTGAACCATAAGGAATGGGATACGATCGAAATGAAGATCATAGAAAACGGTCAGATTGATCATTATCTGTTGGAGTTTGAAGAGCGAGATGAGTGAGTTCGAAATTAAAAAAATCTACCCCAAAACGGATAAATTGGGGTAGAAAAAAATTGTTGGGGGTATTAACTTTTAATAGTGTATGGAGTAAAGCGATCAGCATCATTTTTCTGACCATAATCTCAAAAAAATCTTTTGTTCGCTTGACAGGCTAATCCGCTTTCAATAAAATGGACTCAGATATTTAATTAATCAAATAAAAAAGGCACTCTACATTCTGGACGGACCCAGAACATAGAGCCTTGAAAAGTCAGCGCCAACTGACCAATCAAGTTGCCATAGTCAGTGTATCACACCGACCTCATTATTGTACCAAATTTAAGCTTTTTTTCTAGTCTTTTTTGTGGGGAAATTTCGAGGTGCGGTATACGTTTATTTCGCTATGTCAAAGGTATTGGGCAGACCACGCCCGATACCTTTTTTTTGTGTTGCTTTGGCTCGCAATAGAGTGAGCAGTCTCTTAGTGAAATCGCTGACGTTTTATTTGAAATCATTACTTATCAGAAAGGGTGGGAATATGGTGGTTCTTCAGGTGTTGACGCATAATGTCGTGGTGGCTCGTGAAGGGAAAGGAGAGTGGGTCTTGGTGAAAAAGGGCATCGGATTTGGTAAGAAGAAGGGAGACACGATCGTTGCAACGAATCTTGAAAAGAAATACCGAAAAATTGAATAGTTCAACCATTTGGAGGGTGACTGTTAGGCAGGCTTGATCCATTTCACAAAAAGTGTGAGATGTGTCGGGCCTGCTTTTTTGCTTTCTCCGATTGGTTGATGAAAAGGAGTTGGTTCTATCAAAAAAGGTCTTATTTATGGAGTGATTACCTACACGATCTGGGGCTTTCTGCCGATTTTTTGGAAGCTGCTAGAAGGCATCGACTCGCTGGAGTTGTTGGCATACCGCATCATTTGGTCATTTATAGTGATGACATTGACGTGTCTTTGTTCTTTCAAAAAAGAGAGGCTGGTCCAGCAATTATTGGTGGTGTGGCGAGATGCTAAGGTGCGGCGGAATCTGTGTCTAGCGGCGCTTTCGATCGGCGGCAACTGGGGCGCGTTTATCTATTGTGTCGCCAGTGGTCAGACGACTAGTGCAAGCTTTGCTTATTTTTGTTCGCCGCTTTTTACGGTGTTCTTTGGGCGCTTTTTCTTCAAGGAACAGCTGAATGTCTGGCAGCGATTTGCGGTGGTGTTATTGATGGGAAGTATCTTCACCAAGCTGGTGGCAGGTGCGTCGTTATCCCTCGTGCCGCTGTTGATGGCACTATGTGTGGCTTATTATGGCGTGTTGGAAAAGCAGGGGGCATTAGATCCGATGTTTCGGATGTGGGTGGAGACGGTGATCTTATTGCCGGTAGCACTGGTGATCGTGTGGGTCACCAAGATGCCGTTGGTGTTGCCCATGTGGGAAGGCAATCTATTATTGATGACCAGCGGCGCTGCGACAGCGTTGCCCTTGATTTTATTTATGGCTGCCAGTAAACGTCTGCCCCAGACGGTGTTGGCGATCCTGCAGTATTTGAATCCTGCCTTGATGTTAGCGGTCTCGGTGTTTTTGTTTCAGGAGCCGTGGCATCTCAGCGATTTGTTGACCTATAGCTGGGTCGTGGCGGGAAGTATCGTATTTGTGATTGGTCTTATGCAGCATTCTACTAACAAGGAGGACGAAAAACATGACAAAAGAAGAAGTACAACTGACGGCGTTTCAGATCATCAGCATCGCCGGTGATGCGATGGATGATTTTTATCAAGGGATGAACGCTTATCTTGAAGGAATCAATCTAGCCGCTGCGGTGGTGGCGATGAAGCGTGGACAAGAGCGCATGGCTGAAGTGCACAATATCCAAACAAAGCTGATCCAAGCAGAAGTCAATGAGGAAGAGGTGCCGTATTCTCTGGTCATGACCCATGCGCAGGACCATCTTGCCAATGCGATCTCGTGGAGTCGGATGTGTCAGCTGCTGATTGATCAGATGGAACGTGAGGAGGCGGAAAGCTATGAGTAAACAATTACAGAAGTTCTCCAATGTCTTGGAAAAGCTCTTTGCACCTTTAGCGGCGAAGCTGGCGGGCAATCTTTATTTGCAAGTGATCGCCACATCCTTCATGACGATTCTGCCGTTGATTTTGATTGGTTCTTTTGCGTTGATCTTGTCGCAGCCAATCGTGGATTATCATTTGCTATCTAAAACGGACGTCTTTTATCCCGTGATGAAGGGCTGGGCGCAGGCGGCGGAGTTCTATGGCTCGCACCTGAACTTCTTGTTTGGGGTGACACTAGTCAGTCAGGGCATCTACCTGTCACTGGCGATCGCCTATAACTTGGCGCAAAAACGTCAGATGAATGTCTTTTTAACCATGCTGGTGGCATTGGTCTCCTTTTTAGTGGTGAATAGCCAGTACGTGGAGTGGAATTGGGACACAGCTTACTTTGGCGGAACAGGCCTCTTTTCAGCGATCATCACGACCTTTGCGGCGGTGGAGCTGTACCATCTGCTGGTGCGAAAACGCGTGGGGTATATCGCTTTTCCAGATACGGTGCCGGCATCGCTGAAGGAATCTATCGGAGCGCTGGTGCCATTAGCTGTGGTATTTTTGACGATGGTATTGATCCGCATGATCTTTGCGGAGGTCTTCGCGACATCAGTACCAAAACTATTAATGATGATCGGACAGCCGTTGAATCTGGCGGTGGATACGGTCTTCGGGGTATCAGTTGCTTCGGTGGTCTCGCAACTCGGCTGGTGGTTTGGCATCCACAGCAGTGCCATCTTGTCGGTGGTGATGCCGTCCTTTGATGCCAATACCTTAGAAAACGCGGCCGCTTATGCAGCGGGAACACCATTAACGGAGCTGCCTCGGATCGTGACGAGTTCGTTCTATTTCAATTTTGTAGCCATTGGTGGTGGCGGTGCGACATTGGGCTTGGTGCTGTTGATGCTGCGAAGCAAATCCATTCAGATTCGTACGGTGGGCAAGCTGGCGATCATTCCCGGAATCTTTGGGATCAACGAACCGGTGTTGTTTGGACTGCCGATCGTTTTGAACCCGATTTTCTTGATCCCGTTTCTATTGACCCAAGTGGTGAATATTTTCTTGTGTTACGGAGCGATGGCGATAGGCTTGGTCAATCGTACGCTGATCAATGTCAGCTCCACAGTGCCGGTGGGCGTGGGGCAATGGTTGTCCAGCCTTGATTATCGGGCAGTGATTCTGACGGTGGTATGTATTGCCGCCAATATGCTGGTGTACTATCCATTTTATAAATTGTTTGAAAAAGAGAAGCTGGCAGAAGAACAGATGCCTTCAGAACAAAACCCAGAAGACGCAATCGAAGTTTACTAGAAAGAAAGGAAGAATGAACATGAACGTATTATTAGTTTGCCAAGCGGGGATGAGTACCGCGATCTTATGCAAGAAAATCAGTGAAGTAGCAGAAAAAGCCGGACAATCACTCCACATCGAAGCAGTAGGTCTGGAAAAGGTCGGACCAAAATCCCACGAAAAACAGCTGGTGATGCTGGCACCTCAAGTCCGCTACGCAGTACCAAATGTCCGCAAAGAAGTACCCGCTGAGATCCCCATCATGGTGATCAACTCCACCGATTTCGGCTTGATGAATGCAGAAGGCGTTTATCAAAATATGATGACAGTAATGGAGAAACGCAAATGAAGGTATTAGTAGGATTCTTCAATTCAGAGAGCAACAAGCATACGCCAAAAACCATGAACAAAGAAAATTTTCTCTTTGCAGAAGGCAACGACATGATATCAAAGATGGGCATTCAGCCTATCTTTGATAATCAAGGTATCCAGCTAATCCCAGGTTTCTATGCAAATGGTCATCCAGGCGGTTTGATCGAACGAGAGGCGTTCGACTATATCCTAGAGCATTTTTTAGCTGTGGTGAAACAGCAGATATGTGAGATCGACGGCATTTATCTCTATCTGCATGGTGCCAGCAAGGTGATGAATCTGCCGGAAGGATCAGCAGAGTTTGTGATTTTACGAGAGATCCGAAAATTAGTAGGCGCATATCTGCCAATCGCCGTGGTGATGGACCCCCACGGCAATGTGACGGAAGAATTCGCAAAGATGACCAATCTGGTGACTTGCTACCGCCACTCGCCACATACAGATATTCAAGAAACATTCGACAAAACAGCGACCCTTTTCTGTGAAATCCTACAGGAACGCACACGAGTAATCCAACCAGTCTGTCGCAAGCTGCCGATCATCGTAGGCGGCGAACGTTCGGTGTCATCAGACGAACCAGTCCGATCCATCAATCAAAAGCTTGATGAATTAGAACAAGACGAACGAATCCTCTGCGCGTCCTTTCATGTAGGCTATGTCCGGCATGACAGCGATTGCTTAGGCTGTGCCGTAACAATAGTACCAGCCGATCAACGCTATCGAAGCTACGCCCAAGAAAAAGCCGATGAACTATACGACTTTATCCTGCGCCGACGGTATGAGTTTCACTATCACGGCAATTACGGAGAATTAGCACAGGTGTTAGCCGAGGTAGAGAATATGACGGAGCAACCAATCTTCATCACCGATTCAGGAGATAACTGCGGTGCCGGCAGCGATGGCTACAGTACAGGGATCCTGCGACACTTATTGAAGACACATCCCGATTGGCAGAAACCAACCTTGATCGCAGGCATTATTGACGAAAAAGCGACAACTCAGCTAAATCAACACGCGTTAGGAGAGGCAGTGCAGTTCAATTTAGGAACAGACCTCGACGAACGATCCAAAGCAATACTACTAGAAGGAACGATCGTCTCAAAAGGAGTAGTCAGTCAAGATTACCAAAAAGACCCCATCACAGGATGCGTGATCGGTGTAAAATTAAAGCACTATCCCCTCACGGTGCTAGTGCAGCGCGAATCAGTGAGCTTCACAGAACTAGCACAATTTATGTGGGCAAATGTCTCCATAGAAGACTACGAAGTGATCATAGTAAAACAAGGCTATATCTCACCAGACTTCGACGCCTACGGAGCCTACTGCGTGATGGCCTTAACCGACGGCCCAACACAACAAGCAACAGAAAAGCTGGATTTTAAACAAATCCAGCGCCCGATGTTTCCTTATGATGAACTAGAATACGACTATACGAAGAAGACTGATGGGGGCTTTAAGTAGCGGTTAATCACTAAAATTTAAAAGTATGGGAAATTCCTTCCGTGATTTGACAATTGATTGTTGAATTGCGGGAGGTTTTTTGTGATGGCTATGGTTTACGAGCGAATGTCGTCTCAAAATTCTTCAATTGTTATTTGGGTTGAATAACATTTCGTTTTCCGCAATCCAAGGAGTTTCTGCTACAAGATTATTTAAACATATACTTGTAGAAATATTAATCTCAAATAAATAGCAGGAGAGATTTTATGAAAAAGAGATTCATGAGGCGACTATTTTTGTTGTCTTTATTCTTTTATAATAGTTTTATGAAAGCAAACGCAGATAGTGTCTTTTTTTAGACTTGTCCGCTTAAGCACTGAGAAAAACAAGTTATAATGAATAATAGATAGTAGGTGATATGATGAGAAAATATACAATAGCAAAAGTAATTAGTATTGATAATAGAGTTCCGATGGGCGCATCTAAGGCCTATTATGGTCATAGTGTGATTTTTCAAGATATTTCAAGTGGCACCCTTTTACAGTGGGATACGAAAACGAAATTGAAATACGAAAAAGATGAGATCATTAATTTTACCTATGATGAATTAGATCAAGTAACACCTATGGACTTGTTCAATGAGGATGAGGAAAGAGTGGCTATCTCAAATCCAAGAAAAGTACAGTCCTTGGACTTGCTTCTAGGCAGAAATCCTGTTCAAACAAGGACAGACTATTTCTTCGTTACGAGTGTTCGAACCATAGGAGAGAAGTCATATGTGGTATTGGTTGACAGCTATTTAGATCAAGCATTATTTGAAACAGAGGAACCGGAAAGTTTCAAAAAAGGGAACGTTGTCAAGCTTAGGTATAAACAAACAACAAGTGCAACTGAGGCAGATGTAACAGAAGAGGACTTACAGCATGTTGTTTATTATTTAGTAGATGTCGAAGTGAAGTACAATGTGAGTAACGAGAGAAATGTGAAGTTAAAAGATCGTAGATAAGGTAGTATTGGATTTGTAAGGATACCATTCCAGACTATGAATCTAAGAAACATCATTACTTTAGATTGCATCAGAAAGGACAAGACATGAATCGTTTCTTTATCCTATTAATAATAGTAGTGGGACTATTTTTCATTTACAAATACCTTCTAAACCAATCAAAAGAGCCAACCGGTCGGGTAGGGAGTGTCATGATGAAATTATGGAATAAAGTGTACTTGCCCATGGCAAAATGGTGCCTGTCATTCTTACCAGCAAAACAATTTCACCGCATTTTAGATATAGGTGTGGGCAATGGCGCAACAACGTACTACCTCAGTCAAAGATTCAAGGCCGAGTCAATCATTGGAATAGACATTTCAGAAAAAGCCATCGAACAAGCACAGAGATTACACTCGGATCATACGATCACGTTTGAAAGAGGTAATATCGAAGAAACTCATTACCCTTCAAAAAGCTTTGACCTAATTTGCGCTTTTCAAAATCATTTTCATTGGAGCAATTTGCAAGGAAGTCTTTTAGAGATAAGAAGAATACTGACTGATGACGGGATTCTGCTCATTGGCTGTGAGTATTCTAAAGTGAAATACTTTCTGCCTGAGCTGAAGGAGCCGGATGTGTTTGGGAAGTATTTGGATGGTGTTGGGTTACGGTTGGTGCGGGTGGAACAGGAGCGGGATTGGGTGGTTTATGGGGTTGGGAAGAGGGCAGGCTAATCTATCCTTTTGGAAGCATATATAACTAAATGATTATGTGGGAGAGGCTGATGGTTATTGGCGTCTCTTTTTGTTGAGGATTTAATCAAGTATAATGTCTGGAGCAAGGATTTGGAATTTATGAAGCAGATCCTATTTATTAAAAAAAATTTTTTAAAGCAGAAGAATCTGAACTGGTGTGATGTATCTTGAGTTTCGTTTCTTATTTAGATTAATTGGCAAGCCTTTTTTCTTTTCAATGTTTTATCTTTTTTTGTATTCATATATTTTGGAAAGCATTTTTTAATCATTAACAAATATGCTAAAATAACAAAAGATAACGAAAATTATTTTTAAAGAATTCAGGTTTTAAATTAGAGGTTCTAAAAACTTAAAACAGTAATTGTAAACTGAGTAATATAGTGAATACCCTCCAGAAAGAGCTAAACTCTTTAAAAAAAAGTGTTAAAATACGTGTATGGTGTTTTTCTGAAACATCTAGTAATTATTAAAGGCGGATAATTAATGTACAAAGTAATTGATTTATTTTCTGGAGCAGGTGGATTAAGTTATGGGTTTGATTCAAATAAATCTTTCAAGATTGTCGCTGCTGTTGAGAATAATAAACATGCAAAAGAGACTTATAAAGCAAACCATAAAGATGATCTAGAGCTTTTATCAGATATTAAGGATGTAGATTATAATTTATTAAACGAAAAATTTGGAGAAGTAGATGTCGTAATAGGTGGTCCTCCGTGTCAAGGTTTTTCTAATGCCAATAGACAAAAAACCGGAATAATTAATACGAATAACGGTTTGGTGAAAGAGTATTTCAAAGCAATTAAATCTTTGAAACCAAAGATTTTTGTAATGGAGAATGTAAAGATGTTAAAATCTGAAAAACATCGTTTTTTCTATTCACGAAATGATAAAAACGAAATCGACTCTTTCAATATTGAATTAAGAGAAGAAAATATTGTTATAAGCGAACAAAATATTTTTCGATTTGACATTTCTTTAATAGCAGAAAAACAGTCATATAGAGAATATATGATAAATAAGTCCTTATTCAAATTATTAAATACACTAAGTAAAAAAAGAAGAGATGAAGCAAAGGTCAGAAAATTTTTATGTAAAAATTCAAAGGCATTGCTTAGATTGATGGAAAGTGAACATGATAGTTATTTTAAACCAGAGTTTGAAGTTTTTACAAGAGCCATAGAAAGCCAAACATACTCTTCATATTTCTTTGAAATTTTGGAACAGTTTATTAATTTTGAAGAGTCAATAAAAATTATTGAAGAGATCGAGACTAATCGATTAATAGGTAACTATAAACAAATTGATAATTTATTAGTTGCAAAAGTATATTCATATTCTGTAATTGAATACATCGATAAGATTCTAGGGGAGAATTATAATCAGTTTAGAAATGTTGTTAATGCAATCAATTTTGGTGTTCCACAAAAAAGACAAAGATTTATCCTAATTGGAGTAAGAAAAGATATTCCATATAACGATATTTCTAACTTTTTCGAATATAAAGAAAATAAAACTTTTACAGTTAGAGATGCCATTGAAGATTTAGAGGGTTTACCTGTAAGTTTGGTAGCTGATGTTCAGAACAAAGGTATTAATAGAGTAGAGATGACTCAAAGAAACGATTATAGACATTATATTTGTGATTCAGAATTAATTTACAATCATATCGCGACAAAGAGCACCCCAACAGCTTTAAAGAGGTTCAAACTTTTAAGAGAAGGGCAAAATTTCCATGATTTATCACAGGAAATGAAAAGTACCTATACTACACCAGAAAGAACGCAAAATACGATATATCTGAGAATTGAATATGATAAGCCGTCAGGGACAGTCGTCAATGTAAGAAAATCAATGTGGATTCATCCAAAAAAAGATAGAGCAATTAGCGTGAGGGAAGCAGCAAGGCTACAATCATTTCCTGACAGTTTTATTTTTAAAGGTACTAAAGATTCTCAATATCAACAAATAGGAAATGCGGTACCGCCTAAGATATCTCAAGTATTGGCTAAGAAAATAGAAAATTTGTTAGTGATGGGAGGAGAAATGAGTGATTAATAAATATAGATGGTCATTTCCAAAACTGGATGGTGGTGGGGTTGAAGGTATGAATGATCCAGGAGTTGAGACATTCAAAAATGATATATATGCTAGTTTAGCAAAGGAAATTTTACAAAATTCTGTAGACGCGAGGCTGGACAAAGAAAGACCGGTTGTAGTTAAAATTGAACTATTTTCAATAGATTCGGATCAATTTCCGAATCTAAATGAATATAGTTCTATATTGGAGAGTTGTAAAGAATCTTGGAAGGAAAATAGAAAAACGAAAAATTTCTTTGAAAAGGCTATAAATGGACTAAATGGACAACAACTGAAAGTTTTGAAAATAAGTGATTTTAATACAACCGGTTTAACAGGATCAAAAGATCTGAAAAACAAGAATAGTAATTGGGTAGGTCTTGTAAAATCACTCGGAAACTCTAATAAGAGTATGGGAGAGGGAGGAGCTTTTGGGATTGGGAAGAATGCGCCATTCGCTTGTTCCTCTATAAGAACTGTATTTTATAATACACTCGATACAGAAGGAATAAAAGCTTTTCAAGGTGTAACTAGATTAGTCAGTCATACCTGTGAGAATAAAGAGTATAGAGGCACTGGTTTTTTTGGGAATGCTGAAGCTGACAATGCTCCTGTCTATGATAATGAAATTGAGAATCTAAATTTCTTTAATAGAAATTTGTTTTTCAGAGATACAACGGGAACAGATGTATTAATATATGATTTTTTGTATGCGAAAAATTGGAGGGAAAGGATTGTCGATTCCACTCTTCGGAATTTTTTTGTTGCGATATTTAGAGGTGAATTAATAGTCGAAGTAGACGGAGTTACAATTTGTAAGAATAATATAGAACAAATAATTAAAGAGTATTCTTCGGATGAAAGCTATTTACCGTACCTATATTATTTAGCTATGACTAAAGGAGAGAAATTTCCAAAAGAAGATTATCAATATGATACTGAAGTGTATGATAATTTAGAACTTTATCTTCTTGAAGGAAAAGATTATCCAAAACAAGTAGCTATGTTTAGAAAAATGGGCATGAGAATTTTTGATAAAAAACATTTTCGTGGGGCAACTAGTTTTGTTGGAGTTTTCTGTGCTAGTGGAGATGATGTGAACGAGAAGCTTAGCGAGATGGAGCCTGCTGCACACGACAAATGGGAATCTAGCAGATCACAGGACTATGAAGGAAGGGAGAATTTTGATTCTGGAAAGTATCTACAAGGGATTTATACTTGGTTGAAACAATGTGTTAAAAGTTTAGTTAGTTACTCTAGTGAAGAGGCTTTGGATTTTGAAGGGGCAGGGAATTATCTTCCTTATGAAAAAGAAGAAGATAATTCTGATAGTCTTCGGAAAGAAGAGAGTTTTCCTAAAATACCAAATAATCAGGTTCAACTCAAAAATTCTGGAAATTCAAAGATTGAATTGAGTAAATTATCAAAAGAAGAAAAAGAAGAAATTCCTGGTGATAAAAAAACGAGGAAGGAAAAAGAAGAAGAAGGGACGAACCCTAAAGGTGATAAGAAAGAGAATTCTAAAGATCCTTTCGGACCAGAGGAATTATCTGAAGTTAACTTAAATGATATTTTAGATGTTGATGTAAATCGAATCATCACTATTGATACTAGAAGATATAAAATTAGTATGACACCTAACTGTCAAGGTAAAGGATATTTGGAATTAAGTATTTCAGACGAAACAAATCGTATTTTAAAATATGATTTGTTAAAGGCCACGGATTCTTTTGGAAACCCTATCAGGGTTAAAAAAAATAAGGTTGGGCCAATAAAATTTAAAAAAGGGAAAACCATACTCATTGAAGTTGAATTTAAGCAAGATATTTTGGCTGCATTTGTTGCTGTGGTTAAGAGGAGGTAAAAATGAAAATCAGAAAGAAATTTTATCCATATCCTGTTTTGGCCTATTTTAATGATGATATTAATGGTGAATTCAACCTTGAAAGCATATCGGTGTCCTTGAGTCATGATAAATCTAAATATATTATCGAAGGTACAATTCAATTTGCTAATCAAACTATCGAAGAAATGTTAAATGAAGATAGAGCAAGATTAATTTTGCATGTTGAATGCGCTAAGACTAGGTATCGAGAAGTATTCTCAGTTCAAAAGAAATTAAGTTTCGTCTATGAAATTGGCACAACATTTTTGGAAGGAAACGTGGATCTTCAATTATTAATTGTTTCGAATGAAAAAATTAATAATTATATAAATAACGAGTGTCATCCAGATTTTAAGAATACTAAATACAAAGTTGAAGTAGGACAAATATTAGCAATTTGTGAACCAATGAGTTTTTTTGCAAATAAGGATATTAATAAGATTATTAATTTTCCATCGATTTTTTCAATTATTAGAAATCCATCTGATAAAGAAAAAGCTATTGATTATGATTTAGAAGAAAATAAGATTACTATAATGTTATCGGAAGAAAACTATTTTAGCTATAGAACATTAAAAAACAATTCTTTATATCAGCCCATTCTATCAGCAATGATACTGGTTCCTGTTTTATCAAGTGTACTATATTCTCTATCTTTAGAAGAGACAGTCACGGACTATTCAAATTCTACATGGTTGGCTAGTATAAAAAAAAGAATGGACGAATGTGATCTAGATTTTGAAAAAGTAGATTGGGAGACGGATTCTTTATCGGTGGCTAATATCTTAGTTGGTGATCCTCTATCTTATGGATTGACAAAGATTAGAGAAGGAGAAGAGTAACTATGGGATTGAAAATCTTTAAGGAAAGTAGTTTATCGGAGCTAAATCAATTTATTAAGTCAGATAATTTTGAATTTAGTAGTTTAACTAAAGATAAAGTATGGGCACTTGAATACTTTAACTATTTGGGTGTAGATGAAGACGAGTATCTTTTTGAAACTAATGTAGATTTCAAATTAAACAAAGAACTTGTCCCTAGAGTCTCTTCTGATTTTGATAGTGCTATTTTACTGTATGAAAATTTTAAATTAACTGAGGTTCAGGCAGTCGATGAGAGACTCTGGAGTTATTTATCTTTAGTAGAATTATGGGAGTACACATTTGAAAGATGGTTAAGTAAAGATGATAAAAAGACAAAAACTTTTCTTGATAGAGGTATTTTGAATCCTAATGCGAGAAGAAAAGCAGATAGAAAATTATTAAGAAACTCTATTTCCAGACTATGGTGGGGAGTTCACGCGACTGTTTGTGAAGAAGAAGACAAATATAGATTTACAAAAATTTTATTTTCTAACCAAGATATATTCTTACAGATTTTGGAGCGTAGTTATAGTAAAAGTCCAAGTGTTTTGAAAGCTTTATTAGAATATATTGACATTATGAAGAATAAAAATACACTTACAAGAGCACACTATAGATTGCTACTTAAAGAGGTAACGAGACTTAGTGGAGTGATTTTAATAGATATAATCTCACAAGAAGAAATGTTACAATTATTAATGCAATCTGATGAATTAAAAGAAGTATTTACTTCGTAATAAGTGGAGATTAATATTACTTGTAGCTATGAAAGTTTGTCGAATTTTTGACATTTTCACTAGCATTTATATCTTATTTAAAACAGGCAGGTATTAAAATGACCCAAATGGTTTTTGAACAACACAAATTTTCAGGTGGTGAACTGTCACAAATCACCACTGCGTACATTGATCAATATCCGATTGTCTATATTTTATACAATCGTAATGAGAAGAATCGCCCAACAGCTTATATCGGCCAAACGGTGCAAGTGGATAAAAGGATGCGCGCTCATCTTAAGGATTCGAAGCGTAAAGGGCTGACAGATACATTATTAATTGGTAATGAAAAATTTAATCAATCGGCTACTTATAACATAGAAACGAATTTAATTAATCATTTTATTGGTGATGAAAAGTTTAAGCTTCAGAATGTTAGTCAAACTAGACAGATACAGACGCATGGTTACTATGATAAGAATTATTACGATACGATTCTCTTCAATGAGATTTGGGAGTATTTGAGACAAAACGGGCTAGCTGATAACTCATCTGATGTAATTCAGAATAAAGATATCTATAAAGTCTCACCATATAAGGAACTTTCTCCCAAACAACTGGAAATCAAGAATGAGATTATTGAATACTGTAAAAAGAGTATTGATAGTACAAAGGAAAAAGTATTCATGATTGAGGGAGAAGCAGGAACAGGGAAAAGTGTTGTTTTAGCATCGCTTTACAATACATTACAAGATTTAGCTAAAGACAAGACTTCCTCTATATCAGGAACCGATAATTATCTTTTAGTGAATCATGGCGAGATGATCAAAACGTATCATTCAATAGCGGAAAGTCTTCCGAATTTGAAAAAGAACCATATTTTAAGACCGACGAGTTTTATTAATGAGATGGATAAAAAAGGAAAGAAAGCAGATATTGTTCTAATTGATGAAGCACATCTATTATTAACTAAAGAGGATCACTACAATAATTTTTATTATAAAAATCAGTTGGAAGAAATCATCAAGCGCTCAAAAATTACAATCTTCATCTTTGATCCAAAGCAAATTTTGCGAACTAAAAGCTACTGGACTAAAGGATTGATGGAACAAATAGATCAACAATATGGATTTGAACATTATTCACTAACAGATCAATTCCGTATGAAGAGTTCTGAAGACACTTTAAAGTGGATAGATAATTTTCACAGTAAGAAGATTTCAAAATTGCCGAAATCAACAGAGGATTATTCTTTCGAGATTATGCCAAGTCCTGAAAGCCTCAAAGAGAAGATTGAAACTTTGGATAAGAAAGTAGGGTTAGCACGAATCGTATCAGTTTTTGACTACCTTCATAAAAAAGATCAAAAAACCTATTATGTAGATGAAGATGGTCTGCATATGCCTTGGAATACGACGGAATCAAAAACAACATGGGCTGAAAGAGCAGATACTATTGAAGAAGTAGGATCAATATATACCGTACAAGGATTTGATTTGAATCATGTTGGGGTATTTTTAGGACCATCAATTGATTATGACCAAAAAACTGATTCTTTAGTTATTGATATTTCCAAGTATAAGGATACAGGTGCCTTTATGGGCCGAGAAGACTTAAGTAAGGGTGAACTGCTCAAGTGTAAAGAGGAAATTATCTTGAATTCTTTAAACACTTTAATGAAGCGCAGTATACACGGGATTTATATCTATGCGGTAAATGAAAGCTTGCGTAATCGTTTGCTTGAACTTCAAGAGCGGAGAGATGCCGAAACTAATTATTAAGCTCATAGATTTAAAGATACTCGAATCTAAGCTGATAACTAATTTTTTCAACAAATTTAATTTGTTTTATAGATTATAGACATTAAAAAGGATTAATTACGGAATTAAAGTAGCTATCAAAGCCGGTCTATAAGAGAAGGGGAAGACTATGGATAAATACAAGGTTGGACGGCGATATACACGTACGGAAATAAGAGATATTGAAAACGATCCTGGAACTCAGGGTAAATGGGTTCAAGGTTATCTTGAACACAACGGAGAGATTTTCATCTTCTCAAATTTCGGAGGGAAATCTTATACAGGAGTTGATCACGGAGATCGTTGGATCGATAAAAATAAAGGAACTTTTAATTGGAATGGTATGAAAAAATCAAATATCGAGAATAAAAATATCAAGATGATGCTAGATCCAAAGATTAAAGTTCATTTGTTTGTTCGTGCAGTAGACCCTAAAAAGGGTGATCCTTTTACTTATTTTGGAATTGTTAATCCAATTAGTGTAAGTGGTAAAGATCCTGTTAATATTATTTGGCAAATAGACCATACAGGAATCACTTTTTTAGAAAATGATGAAATTGAAAATAGAGAGGGCTATGCAGACAGTTAAAATTCCCCTCCTTGACTTTCCCCAAAGAACCCGTATCATAGCTTATGAAAGTTTGCTGAGGCGGAGGATGGGGAGAGAGCTTGCTTAGAATTAAGAAGATTTTTAACAACAATGTTGTCTTGGTGATTGATACGAAGGGTCTGGAGCGTATCTTGATCGGCAGAGGGATCGCCTTTCGGAAACGGGTTGGCGAGACGGTTGAGAAGGATAAGATCGAAAAGACGTTCGTGGTGGATTCTCCGAATGTGGCGGATCGGTTTGTGCAATTGATCGAAGAGGTTCCGATCAATCGGCTGGAGATGGTGACGGTGATCGTCAAGGCTGCGGAAGCGGAGCTGGAGCGGACCTTTGATGGGAATACCTATATTGGGTTGGCGGATCACATTAATTATGCGGTGAATCGTTTTCGGAATGGGGAGACGATTCAAAATGCGTTGTTATTGGAGATCAAGAAGTTTTATCCGAAGGAATTTGCGGCGGGTATGAAGGCGCTGAAGCAGATCAGCTATTATGAGGGGATCGAGCTGAATGAGGATGAGGCGGGGTTTATCGCACTTCACTTTATTAATGGCGGCTTGAACAATGACACGGCTCAGACGTTGTTGACAACGGAGATGCTGCAGAAGGTGGTCTTGATCGTAGAAGATGGTCTGGGGATTGAGCTGGACACGGAATCGCTGAATTATGTTCGTTTCGTTACCCACTTGAAATTCTTTATTCAACGTGTCATAATAAATGAACCAAGACAGGAAGCGGTGCCGGAGATGTATGAACAGGTGGTTCAGTTTTATCCGAAGGCGACGGAGAGTGTCGGGATCATTAAGCATTATCTACAAGAGAAGCTGGCTTGTCGGATTTATCCGGAGGAGGAGATGTACTTGATTCTCCATGTCCAGCGGCTAATTAAATAAACGGGATTGTAACTGATTATGCAGGCAACACCCAAGCAAGGGATGAAGAGTCTCTTGTTTGAGTGTTGCCTTTTTTATATGCCAAAAAAGGGGGAAGCAACATGGATAAGTATCAAAGCTTGGTATCATTTATTTTGGAAAAGGTCGGGGGAAAGGAGAATGTGTTAAGCGTCACGCATTGTATGACGCGGCTGCGTTTTACCTTGAAGGATGATTCGTTGGTCCAGCGTGAGGAAGTGGTGAAATCACCGGATGTCATGAGTGCGCAATTTGCCAGCGGACGGTTTCAGGTGGTTGTCGGGACAAATGTGGCGGATATTTTTCAAGTGGTTCAAGAACAGTTGAATGGAAAAACGGTCGCGGCGGAAGAAGAGAAAAAAGGGTTAGTCAGTACGTTAGTTGATACGATTACCAAAGTGATCACGCCAGTTTTAGGAATTTTAACCGCTTCAGGTTTGCTGCAGGGAATCTTGGCTTTATTGACGGCGACGAATGTTTTGTCGGTCGACGATGGCGCGTATATTATTTTGCACGCGATGGGACAGACAGTCTTTTACTTTTTACCTGTCACACTAGGCTACACGAGTGCGAAAGCCTTCAAGATGAACCCGTTTGTGGGGATGATGCTTGGAGCAACCTTACTGATTCCAGAGCTGATGACAGGACTGACGAGCGGCGATGCGCTGTATACGTTATTCAAGGGGACGCTGTTCCAAACGCCGGTCTTTAACACCTTCTTCGGGATTCCGATTCTGTTTCCGGCGAATGGTTATCAATACACGGTTATTCCCATTATCTTTATTGTCTATGTTGGTTCAAAGGTAGAAAAATGGCTGAAAAAGGTCGTGCCAGCAGTGATTGCTCACAACGTAAATTCGTTCTTAACGATCTTGATCACGGTTCCTTTAGCGATATTGGTGGTTGGTCCGGTGACGAATGTTCTTAGTTCATTGATCAGTGCCGGCGTATCAGGGTTATATGGCATTTCTCCTGTCGTGACTTCGTTAGTTGTAGCGTTGCTCTATCAACCATTGGTTATTTTTGGGCTGCATTGGCCGATTTCAGCGATTGGGATTACAAACTTGGCGCAATCGGGCGTAGACTACATTTTCCCAATGTCCTTTACGGCCAATTTTGCACAAACTGCTGTTGTATTAGCAGTCTTTTTACGGACGCGCTCGAAGGATCAAAAGGCGTTGGCGATTCCAGCGATGGTATCGGGCTTGTTCTGTATCATTGAACCGGCGATCTACGGATTTAGTTTACCTGTCAAGAAACGTTTTGCCTTTTCAATGCTTGGTGGTGCGGTTGGTTCATTGATCTTGGCTTTGACCTCGACAAAAATGTACGCGATGTCCTTTGGGATTCTAGGCTTTGCGGCCTTTATTGATCCGAAAAGCGGCAGTATGAATGGAGTCATCATCGCAGTTATTGCATCAATCGCGACCGCGGTGGTGCCGTTTGTGTTAACCTATATGACCTTTAAAAAAGAAGAGGATGTCGTCGATCCAGAAGAAAAAAGTCTCGTGAAATCTGAAGTGTTGGTTTCACCTTTAACAGGAGAAATCAAACCGATCGAGCAGGCAGCTGATCCAAGCTTTGCATCAAAAGCATTAGGCAGCGGTTTTGTGATTGTCCCAGAAAAGGGTGAGGTGGTTTCACCAGTCACTGGTAAAGTAGAAACTGTTTTCCCAAGCGGACACGCCATTGGAATAGTTAGCGACACAGGAATTGAAGTATTGATCCATATCGGGATTGATACGGTGGAATTAGAAGGTCAAGGCTTCCATCCATTGGTAGAAAAAGGACAATCTGTTGTTCAAGGTGAGAAAATTCTAGAAGTAGATTTGGAAAAAGTCACCGAAGCAGGCTATTCGATTGAGTCGTTTGTGACAGTTACGAATTCTGATCAATTTCTAGATGTGCTTAGCCAACAGGAGGGTCATGTGAAGCTCAACGACAAAGTCATGACCGTCATTCCTTTCAACAATCAAGCAGAAGCAATCAACTTAGCGGAGGTAAATTAAGTGAGAGAAAAGATTTGGGGCGTACTCGCCGCCGGTGCATTAGGCGATGCGATGGGGATGACGACAGAATGCTGGTCACAGGAAAAAATCCGTCAGAACTTTCCCGATGGCGTAACCGAATTAATCGCATCCAACGAAAACGATGTCTTTGGACGCAAATTAGCAGCCGGAGCGATCACCGATGATACGCTAAACGTGTTGATGATCCTATCCATGATCAAGAAAAACAATGGGCAGATTCGGGTGGCGGACTATGTTGCTGAGCTGCGGGAATGGAACGACAATTCAGGTGTTTCCGCCTTTGTGTCCGGCCCGTCAACGTTAAAGGCTTTGGATAAAATTGCTCAAGGCGTGCCGATCGAAGAGACGGGTGTCACAGGAACAACCAATGGAGCATCCATGAAAATTGCCCCGATTGGATTGATCAGCGATTATCGTGACTTGCCAACATTAGTAAAAAATGTCGCGGAAATCTGCCTGCCAACCCACAACACCAAAATCGCCATCGCCGGCGCAAGTGCGGTGGCAGCCGCGATCAGCTACACAGTTCGCGAGGGACATTCAATCGAAGAAATCTGGTCCGTGGCCTTTGACGCGATTAATGCCGCCAAAGAATACGGGCACGATTTCCCAGCGGCTTCCCTAACCTTCCGCATGAATCAGGCCCGCAAGATCCTGCGTCAGGAAGCCGACGAAGCCGTCATCCTAAAACGACTATACGAAGAAATCGGGACAGGCATGGAAACCATCGAAACCATTCCAACCGCCTTTGTCATCGTCGAATTAGCCAAAGGCGATCCATTAAAAGCCGCCCAACTAAGCGCTTCTCTGGGATGGGATACCGACACGATCGGTGCCATCAGTGCCGCAATTTGCGGCGGGATGAATCCACAGTTGCCAAAGGAAATGATCCGGCAGATCGAAGAAGTTAATCAGTTGGATTTTGAGGAGTTGACAGAGAAAGTCGCTCCGTTTGTGAAGTAGTAGGGTGAAATAAAGAAATAGCCGCAAAAACTAATATCGGAAAATACAGTTCCGAATAAAGCCGTCAACGATCTGAAAATGTTGACGGCCTTTTTTTGTGACACTGATTAAATTGGGAATCGATGTGTTTGAAAAAGCGTAATTTTATATAGGAAAGGTTATAAAGCTATTTACAAGAATTTTTATCTTAACTATAATTGGGTTACTCAAGGGTAACCTTGGAGGCAGATATGGTAGAATCTCGAGAAATAGAAAATATTATTAATGCATTCAAAAAGGACTATAAAAATGGCCGATGTCGCATCATCCCGAGAGAGAAGAATCAGGATACACTAAACAGGCTTCAATGGATTGAGGAAGAGGCTTTGTATTACCTTGAAAAGAATCTAAAAGTTGAGCATTATCTATCGGGACCTGAACAACCGCACATTAAGAGAGGTAGGCTACAAACAGGATCGGTCTGGAAATTCTTGATGCCTGTATTTTCATCGAAGACCAAGATTAGGCTAGAGGCTTATGTCAAATTTCATTATTGCAAAGACGGAACGATGTTTATTTCATTTCATGAATCAATCTAGAAGGAAGGTGTCTTAAATGGAAAGAATGTGTTACGAGTGTGGGAATGACAGCTTTAAGGAAATTAATGTGCTAAAGAGCGTGAAGGTCAAAGAATTGGAGCTTGAAGTCGAGCATCATTATTTTGTATGTTCAAATTGTGGGGAAAGATATGCTGATTTTGATCGTCCAAATGAAAATTTGATCCGAAATTATAATGAGTATAGGCAGCGTAAAAACTGGTTAATGCCTGAAAAAATACGCGATATTCGTAAAAAGTATCATTTGAGTCAAAAAGAATATGCTAGTCTTTTAGGCATCAGCTATTCCACATTAAGCGCGATAGAAAATGGTTCCTTGCAAAGTAAAGCCCATGAATCTCAATTTATTTTGTCTCAAAGTGCGATGGGAATGAAGCGACTGGTCAGCAGCAACAAGGATATGTTTAGTGCGAAAAAGTTAGCTGAGTTACTTAGCTTGTTGGATCGATTAATAATTGAGGAATACGAAAAGCTAGGAAGCAAGTCTGTGATTTGATTGTTATGGCATCATTCATACTCCTGAAAAAGCTTTTGTGTTAGTGAATCAAGAGGAAAGAAGGCAAGGTGAGTAAATTTGAAGTGAACTTCATATTTTCGAGTTTTTCGTCAAAATTTGCACGAAACTTCAAATTTTTGACCATCAGAAACAAGAGCCGCAAGCGAATTAAATCGTTTGCGGCTCTTGTTTATTTCATTTATCGCTTTGCCTCATACTTCAACAAATACTCATGTTCTTCTTTAATAAGCTGTTTGATCTCGTTGGAATCGTCGGCGCAAATATTCGGAATTTCCAGTGCGCTGGCGCCGCAATGGGCTTTTTTCTCTCCGTCTGGGTAAGTGTAGCTGTAGATATGAGTGTCAGGTTCACCGGCGCAATAGTCGCAGGTGTTGTCGATGCAACCGGGGGTTTTGCTGGGATATTTTTCAATGTTGGTACGAACAATTTCGGCAAATTTTTGTGAGTAGTCGTTGCAGGCGGAAAATCGCAGCGCAAAAAAATGCGAGGGCTCTTTTTTGTTTCGGATGCCTATTTTGGCGATCTGTTTATTGTGCCGGCTATGCTTGAATGAGATATGCGAGCGTTCCTTTTTGGGGTTATAACCGAGTTCGGATAGGTAAACGATAATATCGCGGTATACTGATTTGTCTTCATCGTCTAGTGTGCGCAAAAAAGAATCAATCAACTCTTTTTGCTTCTTGGTTTTCATCCATCAACCCTCCAGTAAGTAGTAGGCGTTTTCCTTTTTTTCGATGAGTTAAGTATAGCATGAAGAATGAAATGACTCCTGAAAATAACTAATTAATAACTTGTAAATAGTAGTGGTTGTTGCTAGATAAGTGCTTTTTTTAATAATTAATTATTTCTAATAAAAAAATGATGTAATTTTGAATTTAATTTGGTATAATTTAAAAATCTTATGAAAGCTTGTGTTCTTGAGGTAAGCGAATTTATTTTTTTTCACACAATTGATTCACTAAAACCTTAGACTTTCTTTAGAAAACAAAAGGATTACTTATTGGAATGAATAGGCTCTTTATTTGTCTGCCATTTCTTTATTTGTGCGTAAACAAATTATCGGAGCCGCCAGATTGAATAATTTGTACTATTGCAAGAATCTCGAGTTCGTATGAAACAGGTTCTATCTAAGGTGAAAGGGAAATGACAATCGGTTCAACTACCAGTAATAGCATGCTACAGATAGGAGTGGTCACTTTGAATTATTTAGAAATCATTGGGTTGGCTATTGTCGTAGTAGCGTTAGGGTTGTGGGTTCTTTATTATATTCGCTGGCTTGCTTTTCGCAGGAAAAATAGGAAGCAAGAAAAGAAACAAGTAAAAAATCACTATCAGACTGCGGAAGCAGCTTCTGGAATTAAAAAACATAAGTGAAGGAGAAAATGGAATGAGAAAGCATTATATTCGCTGTTTGGCTGTACTTTCAATGATTGTTGGGGTGCTTCAATTTGGAGTAGCAGAAAGTTTTGCGGAAGCATCAACGGCAACAGTTACGACAGAGTACGCTTTATATGATACGTTGACGCCGACAGAACAAAAGAATCTGGTTACTAAACAGCCAGAAGCGACAATTACACAAGACGAGGAGAACTTCCGCTTAATTTATCAGAAAAAAACTGCACAGCCGGTAAATCAAGCGAATAAAACTACTGGAGCAACTTTGCAGCAAACAAATACACATCAGGTTCTGCAAAGTACCTACAAAACACTGCCGAAAACAGGGGAGCAGAAGCAAAATAAAACCATTGTCTATTGTGGAATGATCTTTCTAGCTACAGGTATCCTCCTATTGGTTTGGAAACGCCGTCAAGCTAAAAAAGCGCTACTAGTATTAGCGCTCATTGGAGGAACTGGGTTTACAAGCATTGCGGCAGCAGCAACACCTGAATTACCCGCAGCGAAAACAGAAACACTAGCCAAGGGCAGTACATTTAAACCCGATACTTCCGTTTCAGAGTATGATTATCTCGGCTATATCCACTCGTCCAACAATCACGATTCACCAGTGGTTCCTGAGAAAAAAGAAGGTACAGTATTGGTACATTTTGTGGATGAAAATGGCAATACAATCGTTCTAGATGAGACGTTAACAGGAAATATTGGTGAAAAATATACATCAGAAGCAAAGACGATTACTGGCTATAGCTTAAAAGAAATTCGAGGAAACGCAACCGGCACATTTACTGAGCAACAACAAGAAGTCACTTACGTGTATACGAAGGAACCCGTCAAAGGAGCGGATGTTATTGTTCATTATGTTGACGAAGAGGGCGTCGCAATCGTTCCAGATGAGAAGTTAACCGGAAATGTTGGCGAGCAATATACATCAAAAGCCAAGACGATTACCGGCTATATTTTAAAAGAAGTTCCAGAAAATGCAACCGGCACATTTACTGATCAGCAACAAGAAGTCACTTATGTGTATGAAAAAGAAAAACAGTTAGGGCGTGTAATCATTGATTTCAGCAAAGTAACTTCAAACATTGGTGGAGACTTCTATGTCTATATAGACGAAGATGGGGTACCTAAATGGACCAGCGTGAAGGCGGTAGGATTCGTCTTATATGACACGAATTACCGTATACCGGATAATGGAAAGCTTGAACTTGAAGGAGAAGTAGGGACCAAAGTGGTAGGTCCAAGTGGATTAAATCTGGAAGTTTCTGGATATCTTCCATTAGGTCTTGTCTACCTTGATTCTGAGGGAGTGGAGCAAGTAGCAGAAATGCAAGGTTTTAGAATTTCATTCAACGAAGAGGCACCTTTGACCTATACCGAGGAAAATCAAACGATTGTCTATAATATGTACTATCCAAACTAGAAATAGGCTACAGCGGCTTAGTAATTTCGCTGTAGCCATTTTTTTATTTTGCAACAGACTTTCTTCCGCTTTTTAGCAATTAAATAAGGGGATGCCGTCATTTTTGCGATCTGTTCATCATAGAAACTGTTCTTTAGCTTTTACTTAGAAATACAATTTTCCGTTTCTGCAAAATAGGGTGATGTTACGTTTTCTTTTTTTCTGCTTTCAGATCATCGTAGATAAAAATATTCTTGATAATTCGTAAAATCGGACGGATGGTCAGGAAGATCGAACCTGCGAGGTAAAAGTACATGCCGATTCGATCAGGGATCGAGGTTAGGGCTGCGACACTGCCGAGGATGTAAAAGAAGCCGGTTAATAAGTCGACTGCCAGAGAGAGAATCGTATATCTGTTTTGAAAATACACACGAAATCTTTTTCCCTGTATCTCAATATCTTCTTCGATGGCATTTTCTACTTCATGGGCTTTACGTTCAATTTTGGGCATGAGGGTAATCAAACCTTTCTGTTTTTGTATAAAGGTTCATTGTACTATCAGTTGGTAAAAATCTGAAAGATGTTGCTTGTAAGATAGCTAAATAATGGATGGAATAGATATAAAAATAGAGTCGCAAATGATTTTTGATCTTTTGCGACTCTATTTTCTATTAGTTATTCCGCTATCTCGTATTTAATCACACCGTTATGCTCATAACCTTCCAGCTTCACATCAGATAAGCGGCGTTCAAAGAATGAACGTTTGTGGCCATTCTCATCGAATTTATCTGGTAAGACAAGCGTTGGTTCGCTGTCTGGGGTTGGTTGAGACAGCTGTTCTTTTAAAGCATCGATATGACGATCGTAAACGTGAGCGTCATCGATACACCAGTGCATCGTACCAAGCTCAAAGCCGAGCTGGTCGGCGATTAGGCGATGCAGGACCGCGTATTGGTAGGTGTTGAAGGGTTGGCCTAATGCCATGTCAGCGGAGCGCTGTTTAACATGCAGATCAAGAACACCATTATTGACCTTCCAATTGGTTGCCCAGACACATGGTTCTAGAGTCATTTCGTCTAGGTCATCGACGTCCCACAGGCTAGTCATAATACGTCGTGAGCCAGGATTGTTTTCTAATTGATGGAGCACGTATTCGACCTGATTAAGCTTTTCTTCATGGTCTGGCAGCTTGCGGCATTTTTTGGCTAATTGATAGCCGTATGCTTTGCCGATGGTATTGTTGCCGTCAACCCACTCATTCCAGACTTTACAGTTGTGGTCTTGCAGCCAAGTAACGTCGTTGGATAATTCTTGCCAGATCCATTCCAATTCGATCAAGGGCGTTTTTTGGAAGACGCGTTTTGATTTCAAGATCGGAATACCGTCTGCTGGGGTGATCTTAAAGTTGACGCCTTGAATAAAACGAGTAGGAGCAGGGTTGCCATCGGCGTATTTTGCCCGAACCAAGGCAGGATCTTGATCCGTGCCGTTTTCAATAATATCCATGACGATGTCGCGATAAATTTTGTCGAAGCCAGTATATTCAGTCACAAGAATTCTCCTCTTTTTTTGCTTTTGTCTGAGTTTAACATATTTGCGGGATTTCGTGGATTAAATTTTTTTCAGTATTTGTTTTATCCTAAAAGAAAGTAGAATAGTTGTTTCAAATGACGAGTGTGCGACTTTTTCATTTAAAAGATAACTTTATAAATTGGTCTATCTGCAAGGTTACTCGAAAAAGAGCATGATCATAAAAATGAAAATATCGCGGATAAAACAGTAAAATAATTCATATTAGTGAAAAAAGTCTTGATAAATTATTTTTTTATGACTATAATTGCAAATGAAAAGTCGCAGCAAGGATAACTGGAAGGACTCAATCGAGTAGAGATAGTTTCTTTTTATTTTTTTGTAAATGTGAAATATATAACAATAATGAAACGCTGTGTGCTAACAAATGTTTTGAGTAGATGAAACTAGCTTATAGTGAATTTATCACATATTTACAACGGTTTTCTCTGTTTGTCACGAGTCTATTTTAGATTTATTTAGGCGCTTTTTAGTAGCTGATTTCTTTTTTGTATCTGTTAAAGTTAAAAAAATCACATTACGTATATCAGGAAATCACTAATAATGATAGTGTTTTTTTCGGACAATAATAAATGAGCAGCTGTAAATAAATCTATATGTTCTATTTCATTCAATTTCATTTAAATGAAATTATTTGTTGAGATGCTGCGGTATTCAAGAGGGTTAGGGAGTTAGTAAAGAGGTAAAAAATTGTGCAGTATGAAATAAACGTACATACCTATAGAATGCGTAAAGCAGACTAAACGTATGGGATGACTGCTCTTTTTTAATAATTTTCTAGAAGGAGTTAAAGTATGAAAACAGTATTATTGGTTGTATTGATCGGGTTCATTGGTCTACATGTAAGTGTCTTCGGCAGAGACATCTTCAAGCATCGGAAAGATTTGGGTGATGAAAGCATGCCTATTTCCATAGGTATTGGGTTTATTACTGATTTTTTTGATACGTTAGGTATCGGTGCTTTTGCTCCAACGACACTTTTGGTGAAGGTTACTAGGCAGCTAGATGACGATCGAAAATTACCTGGAACCTTAAACGTCAGCCATGCATTATCATGCTTGTTGGAAGCGCTTATTTTCATTACGGTGGTAAAGGTTGAGCCATTAACCTTGTTTTTATTGGTTGCTTCAGCTACCGTTGGCTCTTGGATTGGTTCGAGATATGTCACAGGACTTCCTGAGCAAAGAGTACAATTTGTTATGGGATTGGCGTTGATTGTAACCGCGATTTTGATGACGTTAAAGCAAACAGGGATGATCAATATTCTTGGAGAGGGAAATGTAGCTACTGGATTAACAGGAGTTAAGTTGATTATTGGGATTGTCGGAAACTTTGCCTTAGGAGCGTTGATGACTATGGGTGTTGGGCTATATGCGCCTTGTATGGCTATGGTTTACATGTTAGGGCTGAGTCCGCTAGTAGCCTTTCCTATCATGTCGGCTTCTTGTGCCGCATTGATGCCGGTTGCTAGTATTAATTTCATTAAAACAAATGAATATGCTAGAAAGCTTAGCTTGGGGATTACTATTGGAGGAATTATTGGAGTCATTATCGCTGCGAAATTTGTGACAGGGCTAGATATTACTGCTCTTACGTGGATCGTGATTGTGGTCATTATCTTTACCGGCCTTACGTATCTGCAAAAAAGCTACAAGACAAAAGTTGCGCGAAATGTATAGATTTTAAAAAAGGAGAGTATGTATGTTCGAGAAGGTTAATGTAGAATCTAAAGCAAATATTTATTTTGATGGGAAGGTCACCAGTCGTACGATTCATTTGGAGGACGGCGAAAATGTTACGTTGGGCTTTATGTTAGCAGGAGACTATACGTTCAATACCCAGAAAAAAGAAATCATGAAGGTTACGCAAGGATCGATGACTGTTTTATTGCCTAATGAGGAATCATGGAAAACAGTTAGTGAAAATGAAGAATTTATCGTTCCTGCAAATAGTGCCTTTCAAGTAAAAGTCGAGAAATATGCGGATTATACGTGTTTCTATGTTTCTGAGGATTAAATAAATTATAAAAGGTATTGGAAGGCTGTAAAAGTTTTCTGATGCCTTTTTTTGATCGTGAACATCGAACAGCTGATCTTTGCTTTTTCGGATATGCTACAATGAATGTGATGAAGCTGAAGGAGCGGGTGAAGGAATGGAAAAGAAGTTGTTTTTCTTTGATATTGATGGGACTTTGACAGATCGTAGTACAGGACAGGTGGTGCCTAGTGCGAAGCGGGCGCTGGAGCTTTTAGAGGAGCAGGGGCATTTTGTTTCGATTGCTACGGGACGTGCGCATTATAAGTGTCGCGGCTTACTGGAGGAGCTGGGCCTGGAAAACATGGTATGCTCAGGCGGTATGGGTGTGGTGATTAAAAATAAATTGGTGAAAAATACGCCGTTGGATAAAAAAGAAGCGTTGGCAGTGATTCATCAGGCGGAGGAACAAGGTGTCGGTGTATTGATCGCGACGGATGATTCGGAGAAGGTTTATGGGAAAAATGATCTTTTTCGGCAGCAGGTGGGTCCTAGACAGGAGCCGACAGACTATTTTATTGATCCAGCATTTAATGTGGATGAAGCGGCGGATATTTTTAAGTTCTATTTGGCGTTACCGATGGAGCAGGATCACTTAATTCCTGAACCGATAAATTTTGCGAAGCTGCGCTTTGTGCCTGAATATACGATGTGTCAGCATGATAACAAAAAGCAGGGGATTCTTGATGTCTTGGATTATTTTGAACGACCAGCGCAGGATGTGGTGGTCTTTGGAGATGATGTGAATGACCTTGTGATGTTTGATAAACGCTGGACGAGTATTGCGATGGGCAATGCGGTGGATGAATTGAAGGCACAGGCGGATTATGTGACTGATCGCAATGTTGAGGATGGGATTTATAATGCTTGTCGGAAGTTTGGCTGGATTTAACGAAAAATGATCGATAGAAAAGAGGGTGTGAAATGGAAAGTGCAGCGTTCTATAAGAAAGTCGAACAGCGTTTTGTCAAATGGGCGCAAGAGCAGTCGGATGTTCATGTAGCTTATGTGGCTGGTTCAAGAGCACGGATTGATCATGGAGCTGATGCGTATTCTGATATGGATATCCAAATGTACGTGGATGATCCGAAGCGGTATCTTAATTCGAAGGATTGGATCGAAAATCTTGGTAAGTTGAATACGGCAATTCCATTCGAAAGTCGTGCTGGGTTGGAATGGCTGTCCCTATTTGAAGGCGGCTTTCAAGTGGATTTTGTGATTACCTCGTACGCGAACTATCAAACCGAGTTAGCTAAGAATGAGCCGCTTTACTGGTTTCGTCGTGGAGCACGAGTTCTACTGGATAAGACGGGAGAGGCTCAGCGGCTGATTCCTGAAAAATTTGAATGGCCAAAAGCTTCTCCGATCACGGCAGAGGCCTTCGATTATACAGTGAACACTTTTTGGTTTCTTGCCGTGTATTTGGGAAAACAGATTTTACGGAATGAATTATGGACTGTTAAGCTGCGGGATGCTGAATGTAAACAGGTGCTGCTGCAGACGATCGAATGGTACGAGAAAATGGTCCATGGCGAAAATTATGATACATGGCATGCTGGTCGCTTTATCTACGAATGGGTTGATGAAGATATCTTTCAGCAGTTGAACGGTGTATTTGGTCATTTTGATGCGGCAGACAGCTGGCGTGCGTTGCAGGAAACGATTGCGTTGTATGAAGGGCTATCACGTAAGTTGGCGGAGCATTATCACTATTCTTATCCTGAGAAGCTAGTAGCTGAAGTAAAGCAATGGCTTGTGACGCATGAGGAACTATAACCTTTTCTCTTTTTTTAGGACACATAAAAATTTTGAATGAAGAAAAATGATTTGATATGTTGACAACGTTTTACTAATCAACTATATTTGTAGTGAAAATTAAATAAAAATGGATTGTTACTCTTTGAGGCATTACCATTCTCTTTGAAATAAGGAGGGTGTAGTGTGCGCTCAAAGAGTTTTTTTTATTGGAAAGGCGGAAGAGTAAATGAAAATTATTAAGAAAATTAATAATAATGTCGCTGAAGCGATTGATGGCAATGGCAACCATCTGATTGCTTTTGGCAAAGGATTAGGATTTCCTAAAACGCCTTATGAGTTGACGGATTTGAACAAGATTACCATGACATTTTACAAGTTAAGCGAGTATTTTGAAGGATTATTGAGGGAAATACCTGAGGAGATTTTGAATTTGAGTGCGGAGATTGTCAGCATGGCACAGGAGGAATTAAATGGGCAGTTGAATCCGACGTTGGTATTTAGTTTGGCGGATCACATCCAGTTTTCTATTCAGCGTCTGACAACTTATAAAAATGTTCGCATGAATTATTCCTACGAGATTGCGCAGATGTACCCAAAGGAAAGTCATTTGGCGGAAAAGGCCGTCAAAATGATTCAGGAGCAGACACATATCGTCTTGCCAAAAGGGGAATTGACAAGTATCACCATGCACTTTGTCAATAGTCAATCGGAGTACAAAATTTCCCAGGAAGAAGTATTGATTGAAGAAATTATTCAGCAGACGACCAATTTAATTGAGCAGGATCTGCACATTGTGATTGATCGTGATGAGTTTAACTACAATCGTTTTTGCATGCACATGTTTTATTACTTGAAGCGGATGCGCAGCGGCGAAGAGCTGATTGGACCTGGAATGGAGATGCTGGATTCGATCAAGGAGCAGCACCCGGAAATCTATCAGCTGGCACAAAAGGTTGGCACATTGATTGCGCAATTTTATGGCATTGAATCAAATGAAGATGAACTGGTCTATTTAATGATTCATATGAATCGATTATACGAAAAAAATGTAAGGAGAAAAAACGATGACTAAATATAATGAATTAGCACAAACTATTTTAGAAAATGTTGGCGGCGAAGAAAACATTTCAAACATGACCCACTGCATGACACGTCTGCGTTTTAACCTAAAGGATCAAAGCAAAGTAAATGAAGAGAGCTTAAAGTCAATGACTGGTGTCTTAGGTGTTGTCCAATCTGGCGGACAATATCAGATCATCATTGGTCAAACTGTCAATAAGGTCTACAATAATTTGCTAGAGCTGACTGGTAAAGCGCAGGAGCAGGAAGAAGTAGAAGCGAAGGAAGAAAAAGAGCCTTTTACTTTAAAGGGGTTAGGGAATAAGGTTTTGGATTATTTGGCAGGAAGTTTAACACCGTTAATTCCTGTGCTGATTGCGGCCTCAATGTTCAAAATGGTCATGGCCGTTTTCGGACCATCCATGCTGAACTGGATTCATGAAGGCAGCTCTTTAGCTACGTTATTGACATTTGTCGGCGATGCGGGATTTTATTTCTTCCCGGTTTTCTTGGGGTATACTGCTGCGAAAAAATTTGGCGTTACGCCAGTTTTAGGGATGTTTTTAGGGGGCGTTCTGCTTCATCCAACATTCACGCAAATCGCGGCAGATGGAGCAGCCTTTGATATTCTCGGAATTCCCGTCGCTACACAGAATTATGCTAGCACAGTTCTTCCAATGATTCTCTCAATTTGGATCATGTCGTATGTAGAAAAATTCTTTAAGAAGGTGATTCCGTCTACGTTAGGAACAATCTTTACGCCAACATTGACGATGGTGGTCATGCTGCCAATCACGTTAATTGTCTTAGGACCTGCAGGATTCGTTGCGGGGGAACATATTAGTAAATTCTTATTGTCACTAGATGCGATTGGCGGATTCTTGGCAGTAGCAGTGATTGCGGCGTTATGGCAATTCTTGGTAATGACAGGCATGCACTTGCTGATGATCTCAACGATGATTACACTTTTTGCCCAAAACGGACAGGATTCACTGGTAACACCAGCGGCGATCATTTCAAGCATGTGTGTGGCGGGAATGTGTCTAGGCTCCTTCTTACGCTTACGCAATAAAAATGAAAAGGCGCTGGCCTTTAGTTTTCTAGCTGCTTGTTTAGTTGGCGGTGTGACTGAGCCAGGTGTTTATGGCTTAGGTGTGCGCTACAGAAAACCATTCATTGGACTTATGGCAGGAGGTCTAGCTGGTGGTCTTTATGCTGGATTGACAGGGGTGACTGCCTATACATTAATTCCAGTGGCGAATTTCGCCTGTTTGATTTCATTTGTAGGCGGGACCAATGCCAATATGATCAATGGCTTCATTGCCTGCGGGATCGGCTTTATCGTATCTGCGGCAGTGACTTATGTTTTAAGTATCAAGGAGGACGTAAAAGAAAATGACGAAGTACTCGAAGAAAGTCTTGTTTAGAGCCGATGACCTCGGTTATTCGGAAGCGGTCAATTATGGGATTGAAAAAGCGGTAAAGGAAGGCTTGATCCGGAGTGTGGGGGTCATGGTAAACATGCCGACCACAGCTCATGGAGTTGAATTGCTGAAAAATGAGCCGATCGCCTTTAGCCAGCACACCAATATCTGTGTTGGAAAACCATTGGCTGATCCTGAAAAAATCCCTTCTTTGGTCGATGAGGAAGGCAATTTTAAATCCTCTAAAATGTATCGAGAGGCGACTAAAGATTTCGTTGTTTTTTCGGAGGTTATGTTAGAGATTGAAGCACAATACCAACGCTTTTTAGATTTATTTGGTAAAAAGCCAGATTATTTTGAGGGTCATGCGGTAACCAGTACCAATTATTTTAAAGCGATGGAGCAGTTCGCGACGGAGCATGAATTGAAATATTCTGGATTGCCTCAAGGTCAGGGGCCGAATTCTTTGACGGAGGATGCCTTTATCAATGTGAATGGAACGAAGGTCTATCTGTATATGGAATCGATGCAGGCGGATTATGATCCTTATCGTACATTGGAGAAGCTGCTTGCCAATTTACATGACGACGGGGTAGATATGATGATTTTCCATCCTGGCTATTTAGATGATTATATTCTAAAGAATTCTTCGTTATTGATTCCACGAACTGCCGAAGTGGCGTTTCTCACTGATCCAGCAGTTAAGGCTCGTTTGGAGCAATTAAAGATTGAACTGATTTCGTATAAGGAAGTGTAGTAATGTTTTTTAAGAAGAAAAAGCTAGATGCTTTTGTAACTGGTAAGGTTGTCCCTTTAACTGAGGTAAAGGATGAGGTTTTTTCAACGGGAATGATGGGTGAGGGCCTAGCTATTTACCCAGCTGCTGGACGGATCGTTTCGCCTGTTGATGGAGTAATAAAAGCGGCGAATCTGCAGATGCAGCACGCTATTGGGCTGGAAACGCAAGAGGGGATTGAATTATTGATCCATGTAGGACTTGATACAGTTAGTCTCGCAAATGAGGGCTTTGAATTACTCGTATCCGAAGGTCAAAAGGTGAAGGCTGGCGAACTGCTGCTGCGCTTTGATCGAAAAGTGATCTCTTCTGCGGGATTGGATGATGTAGTTATGCTGATCGTTACGAATCCAAAGGACTATCAGTTTGATTTTCAAACGGGTATCGAGGTAGTCGATGGAGAAGAAATTGGTACGTGGAAGTAAATAGATAGAAAACGGAGCTGTGACAGGATTTTTGTCACAGCTCCGTTGATTTTGTGTACTATTTCATCGGCAGTTTGATCTGAAAGACGGCTCCTCGCGGCTCCCAATCGCGTACGGTCAGCTTGCCTTTGTGTTGATTAATGATTTGCTTAGCGATGGCAAGGCCTAAGCCGTAGCCACCGGTTTCTTTGGAGCGGGAGCGGTCTTCGCGATAGAAGCGTTCGAAGATATGCTTCTTGTCTTCATCACTGATGGATGGTCCGTTGTTTTTGACTTCAATCAGCCAATTGTCATTGGAGATTTCTGATTGCAGAATGATTTTTTCGCCAGCTTCCGTATATTTCAGCGCATTGTCCAGCAGGATCACCAGTACTTGATGGATGCGTTTTTCATCGATCAGCATAGGCTGATCGGCGAAGTTTTCTAAAACGAATTGTTTATCGTTCATTTCGGCGATCTCTTGAAATGGCTGTGCTAATTGCTGGATGAATTCTTTAGGATCAACGGCTTCTTTTTGCAGCAGCAGCTGATTGGAATCACTGCGAGCTAGGGTCAACAGGTCTTCTGTCAAGCTGTTCATGCGCCGGGTTTCATTCAAGGCCTGAGCAATTGGCTCGGATTCCTCTAGGATCGTGTGGTCGGGTTTGGTAAAGAGCTGCTGCAGGCTGTTTTGAATGATTGTCAGCGGCGTGCGCAGCTCGTGAGAGGCATTTTCGACAAATTCCTGCTGTTTGCGCCAAGAGTGCATGATCGGCTGCATGTTCATTTTTGAAATATAAAAACTGATACCAATCGAGATCAGCCAGAAGATGATCATACAAATAATCAAGGTGGTCTCGAAGGTCTTCATGGAGTCCGCGATTTGATTGGTATTTGATAAAAATTGGATATAAGCGATATTTTCCGCATTCTCTGCTTTGATTGTATAGGAATGGAAGGAGAGCTTTTGACTAGCTTCTCCAGTATTTTTTAAGCTTAATGATTGAACGGAATCCAAATTTTTTTTATCTAAGGTTAAATTCTCTAGCTCGGTAAAGCGTCCACCTAATACATCCTTGTTCAGAATTTCGCCGTCCTTAGACCAAAGGATGATCTGGGTATTGAAGCGATTGTTGCCATCAGGACCTTTATCCATGCGCTGATCGTCAGGCATTTGCGCCAAAAAGGGATTGCCCTGCTGATAGCGGTTGATCTCCATCTGGATCAGGTGGCTATTTTCCGCCATTTGAGTCAGAGAAAGATCGGTTTGACGATAGGCTGAGCTTTGCAGAAGCTGCAGAGTAATAAAGCCTAATAATAGAAAGATTCCCGCAAATGCCGCGACATTAATGAAGAAAAATTTTAACCGTTGTTTTCTCGAAATTTCTGTATTCATTGAATCATTCCTTTTGTAAGATGTAGCCGACATTCCGCAGAGTTTTAAACAGATGATCGGTACCTGACGGTTTCAAATGTTTGCGCAAGTGGCTCATGTAGACTTCTACGACAGTTAGCGTGGTGTCGGAATCAAAGCCCCAGATACGATCAAAAATCTGCTCTTTGGTCAAAATCACACCCTTATTTTGGATAAAGTAGACTAAAAGATCAAATTCTTTCCCTTGAATCGGCAATACCTCATCATCGACGGTCACTTCTTTAGTTGAAAGATTGCAGGTGATATTTTTATAGGCTAACTGATTTTCAGCAAATAATCCCAGCGAGCGTTTTAGTAATGCTTTGACTCGCATGATCAGCTCTTCTCGGTAAAAGGGCTTGGTTAAGTAATCGTCTGCCCCTTTTTGAAAGCCAGTCACCTTATCCTCTAAGCTATCTTTGGCAGTTAAGATCAATACAGGTGTCTGGATATTTTTTTCCCGCATTTCTGCTAACACCTCATAACCGTTCTTTTCTGGCAGCATCAAATCTAGCAAAATCAAATCATACATCCCGCTTTCGGCCTCGAACAAACCTTCTTCGCCATCGTAAACTTGGGTAATGTCACCTAAATCGGCTAAAATTTCTTTTATATTCTCTGAAAGTGTCGCATCATCTTCTACTATTAATAGATTAATCATCGATTTTTCTCCCTCTTCATTTATTACTTCCTCAGTGTACCATGCTTTCCTAAATCAACCTTAAAACTTTTTACATCCGGCTTAAGCTTCGGTTAAGCCAGCTTGCTTATTCTACAGACAGACAAATGAAGGGGGAACCACTATGAACTATATGAAACGGGCGATTCAAAGCCTTTGGGCCAAAAAAGGGCGCAGTATTATTATGATCGCCGTCTTTTCGGCGATATTGATTTTCGTCTTGGCGGGATTGACGATCCGCAGCGGTGCAGATCTCGCAACAACGAACGCGAAAAAGAGTGTCGGGGCGACCGTCATCTTATCGACGAATCGAGAGGCGATGTTTAAGCAATCCGATTCAGAAGATGAAAATAGCCGACCTGATCCCGGCAGCTTCGAACGAACGCCGGTAAATTTGAGCGATGCGAAAAAAATTGCGAAATTATCGAATGTAAAATCCTATTCCTTTGAAGCCAGCACCTCAGCGGATAAAAGCTCAGGGATCGAACCGATTTCCAGCGACAGTGATGCCAGCAACGATAGTACAGAAAATACGGAGGAGTCATCTGACGAACAGATGGCCGGCTTTGGCGGAGGCGGTGCTCCTGGCGGCATGAGCCAAGGTGATTTCCAAATCAAAGGAGTTTCTGAAAGCAGCTCTTATAGCGAATTTTCAGCAGGGACTGCTAGTCTTGTTGAAGGGGAAGCGATCACCTCAGAAGATGAAGGCACCAATAATGTCTTGATCGAACAAAGCTTGGCTGAAGCCAACGACCTAAGTGTCGGTGATACATTCAAAATTAAAGACACAGATGACAAGGATGTCGAAGTAACTATCAAGGGAATCTACAAAACCAGCGATTCTGGGGATAGCATGGGCGCGCAGTTTAACTTTATGAACCCATCGAACACAATCTTTTCTTCTTATACCATGGTCAACACACTGACCGGTTCAGAAGGAAAAACGATCGATTCAGCCGTCTATAACTTAGAAGATCCTAAAAATATGGATAGCTTCGTCAAACAGGCGAATAAATTGATCGATACCGATACTTTTAGTTTAGAAACAAATGATCAAATGTATCAGCAAATGCTGCAACCATTAAACAATGTTTCGAGTTTCGCGAAAAATATCGTGATTTTAGTCGCAGCGGCGGGTGTGATTATTTTGACTCTGATCATCATGCTGTCGATTCGTGAACGGAAATATGAGATTGGCGTTTTGCTTTCGTTAGGCGAATCACGGATGAAGGTCATCTCACAATTTTTCGTTGAAATTTTTATCTGCATGATCTTTGCTTTAGGGATTGCGGCAGCCAGCGGAAATGTCGTGGGAAATGCTGTTGGAAATCAGTTACTAAGTCAGCAAACAACTTCCCAAAACGCCGAAGGACAAGAAGCCAACGCGGCAGGAAACAATGGTGGTCCTGGCGGTCAAGGTGGCCAGGGACAAATGCCTGGCGGCGGAAACGGCGGTCCACGAGGTGGCGGTCAAATGGGCAACAATCCATTTACCCAAACCGAGGAAATTCAAGAGCTGAACATCTCTGTGAAACCAATGGAAATTCTTAGTCTTGCAGGTATCGGACTGGGAATCAGCCTATTTTCAATCGTCTTATCATCAGCCGGAATTCTGCGATTGAATCCGAAGAAAATCTTGATCTCTTAGACATAGATGATCAGTTATGAAAAATGAAGGTAACAAATTGAAGGAGGAAATTTTATGACATTAGCTACCAAGGATTTAGGTTATTGGTATGAGAACAACGGTCCATTATTCGAAAAGGTGAATTTAACCTTTGAAAAGGGCAAGATGCACGCCATTTTAGGCACTAGCGGATCAGGGAAAACCACTTTTTTATCCCTGATCGCAGGCTTAGATACCCCAAAAAGTGGAGAGATTCTTTATGAAGATACATCATTGAAAAAAATTGGGCTGCGGGAATATCGGCGCAAGGATGTGTCCATCGTTTTTCAAGCTTACAATCTTCTGCCTTACATGTCGGCAGTGGACAATGTAGTGACAGCGATGGAAATCGCTCAAAGCCAGCAAGCGGATAAAAAAGCCTATGCTTTGGCAAACCTTGAAAAAGTCGGCATTACCAAAGAACTGGCAGAGAAAAAAGTAACGATGCTATCTGGCGGACAGCAGCAGCGTGTCGCAATTACGCGGGCATTGTGCTGCGAGCATGATTTGATTGTGGCTGATGAACCAACGGGAAACTTAGATGAAGCGACCTCAGGTGAAATCGTCAAGCTATTCCAAGAAATCGCTCATGAGCAGCAAAAATGCATTATTTTAGTTACCCATGAACAGGAAGTCGCAAAAGCCTGCGATGTCGTGTACGAATTGAAAAATCAAATGTTTCGTCAGGTTTCATAAGGAATATTCGTAAAGGAGGAAGTGAATGAGGGCAACACTAAAGAAAATCAGTTATTTTATTGGTATGACAGTCTGTTTAACCGGCTGTGGTGTTAGCGGCTCAGTTTCAAATGAGGTGGACACAGAAGAACAGCTTTCTGTCTCCTTGAATGATGAATGGCAGGAAATGCAATCGGAAAAAGAGAAAAAATATCAGAACCTGCTAAAAAGCGGCGAATACACAGAAGACAATATCTATGTCCAGCTTGATCCTTACGATGCCAGCCCGCTCTCAGCGCTGCTGCTTTTCCAAACGGAGGACGCAATGACCGTTGATATTTCAGTGGCCGGCAAGGATGAGGCGACGACCATCAAGAACAGCTTTGATGACTATGAAATGGATCACAGTATACCAGTTTTAGGTTTGTACCCAGATACAGAAAACGAAGTGACGGTCACCTTGACGGATGAATCCGGCAACAGCATGGAGAAAACGGTAACGATAAAAACAGGAACGTTAGCGAAATCCATTGCAACGATTGATGTTAAAGAAGCCGATACACAAAAAATGGATCTAGGTGACAGCGAATTGACCTTTGTCATCCCAAGTACAAAACGCGCCTATGCCTTTGATGCCAACGGCGATGTTCGCTGGCATTCGACTCGCTACAACAGCCATATTTTCAAGGAATTGACTAATGGCAATCTGCTTTATTTGACCAAAGAATCCAATGATGCGGATACCTATAATGTGCTGCTGGAGACGGACTACTTAGGGAAAATCTATCACCGTTACGATTTCTCAAGCTCTAGCGCCGCAAACGATACAGGTAAAAGCGAAGGAGAAATGACCGTCATCCATCATGATGGCATCGAACTGCCAAGCGGGAATTTCTTACTGACGGTCAATGATGGCAGTAACTATATTGAGGACACGATGATCGAACTGAATCGCGAGACTGGCGAGATCGAAAAAACGATTGATCTGAAGGATATTTTACCGGAGGCCTTTTACGAAGACTACGATTCGACAAGTCGTGAGGACGGGAAGGTCGATTGGTTCCATCAAAATTCGGTGGAATATGATGAAGCGGACAATAGCATTATTATTTCTGGGAGGCATCAAGATACGATAATGAAAATTGATTATGACACCTCCGAGATCAAATGGATCATGGGCGACAGCAGCGGCTGGCCGGAGAGCTATCAAAAATATTTCTTAAAAGGCGATGTCAAAGCCAGCGGCGGACAGCACGCGGCGATCGTCCTGCCGGATCAAGACGATAACGATGAGACGACCGATATTTTATATTATGACAATAACATCTCTGTTACTCGCGGCGACGAAGAAACCTCTGAAAAATACTCAGAAGCTCGTCAGGTCCGGATTAATGACGCAGAAATGACCATCGAAGAAGTCTGGACCTTTGGTGAAGCGTTAGGGAAGGATTACTATACCAAGATTATCGGGAGTGCACGCTACTTAAGCAACACAGGCAATCGCCTTGTTAACTTTGGCTACCGTGATGAGGGTCAAACCAGTTCAATTATGTAAGTCACAGAAGAAGGCGAAACCGTGCTGAACGTTGACCTCACTGATTTCCCAACCAGTGCTTGGGCCTATCGCGCAGAACGATTCTCGCTGTATAATGAGGATTGGACGTATGAATTGAAGGAGGAATAAATGAAAGCTGCGGAAAATTTCGCAGCTTTTTCGTCGTGTTAATTAATGATAAATTTCTTCCGATAAGTCGAAGGAGCGATGCCCAGTTTGGAATGGAAAAATTTTGAAAAATACGAAGAGGAAGAAAATCCGGTTTCATAGGAAATTTCAGTAATCGATAGTGAACTCTTTCGCAGCAGCGAACAGGCTTTTTGCAGCTTTAGCTCCTGAATATATTCACTAGGTCCGATACCTTTATGGGTCTGAAATAGCTTGTATAGATAGGTTCGATCAATGCTGTTCGCTTCCGAAATTTGATTGACGCTGAGATTTTCTGAGATATTGTCATCAATGTAATTCAGAACTTTTTTAAACAGGTGCTCACTTTGCGGTGTATCATCTGTTTTTTTGTTTATTCTATCGATGTTGTCGAATAGAATGAAGGAAGAGGCCATCGTGCGAAAATGTTCATTTTTTTTGAACGCTTCGTAGATATCTTGAAACAGATCATCCATTCGATGATCAAAGGAATGGCTGATGACACAATTGGATTTATCTAATTTTAAATCTGAAAAATAGTAATCCATTAACGTACCTGAAAATCCGACCCAGCGATACTGCCACGGGTTCGTGCGATTAGGATAATACACATTTTTACAATTCGATGGAATGATAAAAAAGTCTCCGGCTGTAATTTTTCTTTCAGGAAAAAACGGTGTGGAAAAAAAGCCTTCTCCGGCCACACAATAATGAATCACCCAATAGTCAATTGGAGCGTACTCCATAGGCTTGGTTGAGCGACATTGTTCATATCCAACTTCGCAAACATGAAACTCTGAGCTTAGCATTTCGTTGTTTATTAAAATACTGACATCGCTTGGTAATGAGCTGTACATCTGAATACTCCTTTTCTGGAAATGATGAAGAGTCAACATTATTACAAGTTTTTGGAAACATTTCTTATTTTTTATATCATGAAAGCGCTATAAAATCAATGTGTAATTAATTATTGAAAGGATGTTTGAGATGGAAAATTCTAATTCAAGACAGCGCTTGGGGTCAGTTGCGTTAATGCTCATGACCTTTTCGGCAGTATTCGCGTTTCCTAGCATTGTCAACAACAGCATTCAAATTGGGTTGGCAACGATACCCGGGTATTTGTTTGGCAGTATCTTTTATTTTCTACCGTTTATTCTGATGATTGCGGAATTTGCGTCTGCTAATTCAGGAAAAGAATCGGGGGTCCATAGCTGGCTGCAATCGGTTTTGGGAGAGAAGTGGGCCTTTTTAGGAGCATGGTCGTATTTTTTTGTTAATCTATTTTACTTCTGTTCTTTATTGCCGAATACACTGATTTATGGTTCCTACGCTTTTGGAGGAAAAAATATTTTTCAAGGTGGTAACAGCACGATAATCATTGCTATTATTTCAATTATACTTTTTTGGCTGATGACTTGGGTCTGTATTAAAGGTGTTTCGTGGATTTCAAAGGTAACTAGTTTTGCTGGAAGTGCTCGACTGTTTATGGGAGTAGCCTTTGTTGTGTTAGCTTTTATCGTCGTTTTTGGCTTTGGCAAGGACCCAGCACAAGACTTTTCGATGCAATCGATCACCCCCAGCTTTAATTGGACCTTTTTCATGACAATGGCGTGGATTTTACAGGCAGTCGGTGGCGGTGAAAGTATCGGTGTTTACATCAAGGATGTAAAAGGCGGAAATAGTACGTTTGTTCGAACCATGATTGGGGCGACGATTATCGTTGGAATTATGTATGTTTTGGGTGCGGTAGCTGTGGGTTTTGTTGTGCCGACAGAAGTTTTGAAGGGAAATTTCTCTAACGGAATCTTTGATATTTTCAAAATTTTGGGTACTCATTTCCATATTCCAAACGGCGTGATGGTCCGATTGGTTGGTTTGATTTTGTTTATCGGTAGTCTTGGTTCATTGGCGTTATGGACTGCGGCACCTGTAAAGGTCTTTTTCTCGGAAATTCCAGAGGGAGTGTTTGGAAAATGGCTGGTGAAAACAAATGAAGAAGGAAATCCGACAAATGCTTTGATTGTACAAGGCGTGATCGTTACGATGCTGCTGATCATTCCAGCATTAGGAATCGGTAACATGGACAGCTTCCTTTCGACATTGATTAATATGACAGCGTCAACATCCCTGCTACCGGTATTATTCTTATTGATTGCTTATATCGGTTTGCGTTTGAAGAAGGATTCGATGCCACGCAGCTTCAAATTTGGTAGTCGTCAATTTGGGATTTTTGCTGGAGTTGCATTATTGGTACTGTTCGTTTTTGTATTCTTTATGTCAACTGTTCCTGATCCACAGCTGATTATGGCTGAAATTAATGGAACATTACCTGTAGGAGAGGCGAGTCCGATTGGAATGCTAATCTATAATATCGCAGGACTTGTGATATTTATGGGCTTTGCGTGGATTTGTTGGGTTCGCTATGAAAGAAAAGCAAAAATAATGAATAACGAAGAGACAAAGGTAGAGGTGACAGGTAAATGAAAATTTGGGAAAATTATCAACTAGATCGTATCAATCGTTTAGAACCAAGAGCGCGTTTTTCGACATTTCCAACGAAGGAAAAGGCGTTACTAAATCAAAATAAGTATACGCATGCCTTCAAAAATTTGAATGGAATTTGGAAGTTCTTGTTAGTGGATGCACCAGAATATAGTCCAACCGGCTTTTTTGAGCCCGATTTTGATACGGAAATCATGGCAGATATTAAAGTACCAGGAAATTGGCAGGTTCAAGGCTATGGCAAGATGCATTATTCTGATCTGTGGTATAACTTTCCGATAAATCCGCCGTATGTACCAACGGAAAATCCAACCGGCATTTATAAGCGGCAGTTCATGATTGATGAAAGCTTTAAAGATAAAAAAATACTTTTGCGCTTTTGTGGTGTTGATTCTGCTTTTCATGTTTGGGTGAATGGAGAAGAGGTTGGCTACAGTAAGGGAGCTAGAAATGAGGCAGAATTCGATATTTCCAAGTTTGTTCATGAAGACGCTGCGAATGATCTGACGGTGAGAGTCTATCAGTGGTCTGACGGCACTTATTTAGAAGACCAGGATATGTGGTGGCTCAGTGGAATCTTTAGAGATGTGGAATTACTGGGGGTACCATATGCTGGAATCAATGATTTCAAAGTTATTGCCGATTTGGACGATAAGTATGAAAAAGGACTGTTGGATCTATCCTACACGCTGCGTGAACCTAAAGGGCAAAGCGTTGAAGTAGAACTAATTGATTCCAAGGGTCAACAGGTGCTGAGTCAAAAAATCACTGGAGATAAGAGCAGCCTTCATGCTGAAATTCCTAATGTCGCACACTGGACGGCAGAAACACCTGTGCTGTATCAGCTGTTGATCTCTGTTTTCGAGGGAGATAAATTAATTGAAGTGATTCCTCAAAAGGTAGGCTTTAGAAGTATTCGCTTGGCTGGCGAAGTCTTCCTTGTTAACGGCGTAGCGATCAAATTTAAGGGTGTCAATCGTCATGATTACAACCCTCGAAATGGTCGTGTCGTATCGAAGGAGGAAATCGAAAAAGATATCCTTTTGATGAAGCGGTTCAACATCAATGCGATTCGCACCAGTCATTATCCAGCTTCTGCTTATCTATATGATCTGTGTGATGAGTACGGAATGTATGTGATCGATGAGACCGATTTGGAGTGTCATGGGTTTGAATTGACTGGAAAATATGACTGGATCAGTGACGATCCAAAATGGGAAATGTCCTATGTTTCCCGAATGGTTCGAATGATCGAGCGGGATAAAAATCATCCATCAATCATCTTCTGGTCGCTTGGAAATGAATCAGCTTTTGGTACCAATTTTGTAAAAATGACTGAAGTAGCGAAAAAAATGGACCCTACTCGTTTGGTTCACTATGAAGGAGACTTTGAGGTTGAAGCGGCGGACATTTATTCAACGATGTATAGCTGGCTGGAGCATCCCACGAAGCAGCCATTGATGGAAACCATCATCAAAGAATCGAAAAAGCCTCATATTTTGTGTGAGTATGGGCATGCGATGGGGAATGGTCCGGGCAATCTAAAGGAATATCAAGACTTGTTTTATGCCCATGATAAGCTGCAAGGGGGCTTCATTTGGGAATGGTTCGACCACGGTATCGAATCTTACACGGAAGCCGGTGAGAAATATTATCGTTATGGGGGCGATTTTGGAGATGATCCTTCTAATAAAGATTTTTGTATCGATGGCATGTTGATGCCAGACCGCACACCATCTCCAAGTCTTTATGAATACAAAAAGGTAATTGAGCCGATTCAAACTACAGCCATTGATCTAAACCGTGGAGAAATCGAATTGCTAAGCCGCTTTGATTTTCAAAATCTACAAATTTTTGATTTATATTATACGATTCTTGAGGATCAAACGCTAATTGAAGATGGCACAATTTCACTGCCTTCAATTCCAGCAAGAAAAAGCCTTCAATTAACTTTGCCGTATGTCTTGAATTTTTCAGTGAAGCCTGGTGCAAGCTATTTCTTGAATATTTCCTACCGTTTAAAAGCAACGACAAACTATGCTCCGAAAGGCTACGAACTGGCATCGGCCAATTTTGAACTTCCAATTAAAACGGAAGGGTTAGCGATCGTATCAAGTGGCAGCTTACAGGCTGAACAATTTGAAACGACATTGACGATCACAGGGGCAAACTTCGTAGTAGTATTTGATACAGTAAGAGGAACGCTCTTGAAATTGATACGAGATGGTCAAACGATCCTTGAACGAGGACCAAAATTTACTTTGTGGCGGGCACCAATTAGTAACGATATGGAAATCATTGACGAGATGAAAAAGCGTGATTTTCTTCACTTAGAACATGAAATCGTAAGTTCCTTTGATTGGAAAGAAAGCGAACAAGCTGTTCAAGTCACTGTGAAGACGATTAATTCCACAACAAATAGTGCATGGCATTACAAGTGTACTTATAGTTACACGATTTACGGAAGTGGAGATATTCTATTTAACCTAGAAGGTACACCTAGCGGAAAAATTGATAGTGCACCAGCTATGCTGCCGCGATTAGGTATCTCCATGCATGTGAACAAAGACCTCAATCAGGTGAAATATTTAGGAAGAGGACCTCGAGAAAACTATGTGGATTCAAAAGAAGCCGGCTATCTTGGTGTCTATGATTCAACAGTTGCAGATATGTTTACTAACTATGTCGTGCCACAGGCGAACGGAAATAGAATGGATACAAGATGGGTCGCATTAACCGATGATCGTGACCAAGGGATTTTCATCGCCGAGGAAGAAGGCTTCAATTTTAGTACTTCTTATTATGAAGAATTCGACCTGGATAACGCAAAACATACATGTGATCTAAAAGAACGTGATTATGTAGTGGTGAATATCGATTATAAGCAAAATGCTCTAGGCAGCTATTCCTGTGGACAATGGCAGCTAGAAAAATACCGGACAACCTTTGAGAAATTTAATCTTTCTTTTCGATTAACTGGATTTAATGGAAAAGAAATAGACGCTGTCGCGCTCTCTCACGAGGTTATTCAATCAATCTTCTAGAAAATAAATCAAAACTCTCTTCAGTTCAAGAAATGGTTAATTGCCATTGATGAATGAAGGGAGTTTTTTGAGGGAAGGCTGACTCTTGATCAGCGAGTTGAAAATTTACCAATTTTGACACAGAAAATGAGTAGAAATTTATTCTGTACTACTATAGAGTAATTAGTAACAAGTTTTTTTAGATTATGGAGGCTGAAGGAATGGAAAATAGAGATTGGTACCAAAAAAGAGAGGGACAAGCGGAGCATTTGGTTTATTTAGACAACGAAGGCAAGGAATTGGAAAAATTGATCAATGGTGAAAAAACCATGATTATTCGCGGGGCTGCTGGCAAGAAGAGTCCGCTTGGTGGGCGAGCAAAAGAGAACGATATCCTATACTTTGTTGAAAAAGGCGGGAAAATGGAAATTACTCATCGAGGTGTGTTAACCAAAGTGATTGAGAAATACAAAATGACACCTGAAGAATCGACCGAATTTATCAAAGGTTTTGAACAAGAACTAAATTTATCTGAAAAACAAAAAACTAGATGGTATGGGAAAAAGTGCATCGGGCTCTATGAGGTTAACCATTTGGAGAAGATTGACCCCTTCTATTATGATCGCGAAAAAAATATGGATGACTGGATTATTACAGATAATATTGCTGATATTAAATTGTAAATAGTATGTTTTTTCGAAAGAACACCCAATGACCGAGTGGACTGGTCATTGGGTGTTTGACTTTGTGAAGCAACAACATTCTATGCTTAAAAAGCCTTTTATTTAATAAAATAAACTCTACAAAAAGATCTTATTCTTACCATAAATTTTTGAAGCAGGTTAGCAGATTAGTTGTTGACGGAAGGATGTTCACATGAATAAGCAATCATGTGTGAAAGGGGGATCATCATGCTGATACGTGTCAGTGCATTGTTTATTTTTACATCCTTCTATTTGATTTATCTTGGGAAGGCATGGCTACTAAAAAAACAGGGACTCAAGGTTAATTTACTGGGAGATAAACAGAGTTCGTGTGAAAAGTATTTTGAAATTGTTTTACGAGTCATGACTGGATTTGGTGAGCTTATTCAGTTTCTTGCGCCATTTCTATTTGCTGTTAATCAAAAGGGCTGGGGATATGCAGGATTGGTTTTGACATTTTTAGGGGTACTCTTATTCTTTATTTCAGTCAAAACGATGGGAATAAATTGGCGAGCGGGCGTTAATGAACAACAGCGAACAGAATTAGTGACTACTGGGATTTATCGGTTTAGTCGAAATCCGGCTTTTGTGGCCTTTGATTTGTTATATCTGGGTTTTGCGTTGATTTTCCGAACGTCTTGATGATTGTAATGGCAGTGCTGGCGCTATTCCTGTTAGTTTGGCAGATTCGCGGAGAGGAAAACTATTTGATTGCTGTTTTGGAGAACGCTATCGTGACTATCAAAAAGCGGTAAGAAGATATCTGTAATCCTAATATTCTCAAAAGTGGCTAGCAAAAATTGATCGATACATCAGAGAAGGATTAACACTTCACTACAATATTAAACGACGAAAAACAAATATAGAGATCAAAAAGCTAGTGTAAATTTATTAGAAGACAAATTAGAGAAATTAACAGGGGGATTAAGTTTGTAACACATATGAAGAAGAGTGCCGGAAAGCCGTGTGATGGGAAAACTTCTTGTACTATTTTTACTCCTAATCCTTAGGTATTCATTTTGAAATTTCCCATTATTAAAAACCCTCCACTGAACCACCCTCCAATCATTTTTGGCTAGAATGAATCCAGAAAATGATTGGAGGGAAAAGATGATCAATCAAAAAAACAAAGCAATAGAAGTGAAAGATCTAGTAAAAACATTTGGAGAAAAACGTGCAGTCGACAAACTAAGTTTTACTGTGGAGAAAGGAACGATATTTGGATTGCTAGGCCATAATGGAGCAGGGAAATCAACGACTATAGACTGTCTCTTAGGTACACAAAAATATGATTCCGCAAACGTTACCTTGCTAGGCAAAGACCCAAGAAAAGAACGAAAGAAGCTCTTTCAATACGTGGGCGTTCAGTTCCAAGAAGCGGCCTTTCAAAATCAGTTGAAAGTCAAAGAAATCTGTGAAATTACTCATTCCTTGTACGAAAAGCCGATTGATTGGGTGAAAACACTTGATGAATTCGGTCTTTCAGCAAAAATAAATTCGTTTTTGGCAACATTATCAGGCGGAGAAAAACAAAAGCTATGTATCATATTAGCAATCATGGGGAATCCGGAGATCATTTTCTTAGACGAACTGACAACAGGACTGGACCCCAAAGCAAGGAGAGAGGTTTGGCGATATTTGCTGATGCTGAAAGAAAAAGGTGTGACTATTTTTCTGACTTCACATTATATGGATGAAGTAGAAACCTTGTGTGATCAGATTTTAGTTCTAAAAAATGGCAGAGAAGTGGCGAGTGGTACAGTAACAGATATCGTATTAGAAAGTAAAAAAGACACACTCGAAGAAGCCTTTCTAACACTTATTGGGGAGGAATATTGATATGAAGACTTTTTGGTTACTCTACAAATCGGAAGCAAAACTATCAATAAGAGAAATGTCTTCCGTTATATTTGGTATTTTTGTTCCGTTGGGCATTGTTTGTCTTATGGGATTTATGGATTCTAGTAATGATTCGTTGAATACAGCTTTTGTATCAGTTTCGACTGTGGGTATTTGTTCAGCAGGTGTGATGGGTCTTCCTCTCGCGCTATCTTCCTATCGTGAACGAAAAATCTTGAAAAGATATCAAGTTACACCGATCAGTCCGATCCAATTACTTCTGGCCCATTTACTTTTTTGCTTTACGATCAGCATTGTATCGATGCTGTTATTATTAGGTGTATTGATTATTTTCTTTCATTTTTCTTATTTAGGCAACTGGCTGCAATTTATTCCGGCGTATCTTTTAGTGATGATTTCCATTCATGCCATTGGTTTGATCGTTGCAAGTCTGTCTCCTAGTGAGAAGGCAACGGGAGCTATAAATTCGGCAATCTTTTTCCCAATGTTCTTTTTATCAGGAGCGACAGTCCCTTATGAAATCATGCCGAAAGGATTGCAGAAAGTGGCGGATATTATGCCATTAACGCAAGGAATAAAGTTATTAAAAGCCATTACGTTTAGAGAAGAAAGCGGGATACTTTATATGGTTCTGCTATTAACAGCTATTTTCATCATTGGTATTTTTATTGCTGTGCGCTATTTTAGATGGGAATAAAAACAGTGATATATAGCTAGTTATAAATACAGTGAAAAAAAGATTAGATAAACTTTGACCAAAGGAATGATTGAAATAGGAATCCCTATTTGCTATACTTGTTTCGAAAAATAATCGAATCATGTAAAAATGAATGGAGTATGTTTGGTGAGCGTCTCAGGTATCTAATCAATAAGCTGAATAACAAATAAACTAAGGTTTATTTGTTGTGCTTGTAGAAGCGGTATCTGTCGGTTCTTAGGATTTTTGTAATCTTGGACGATAGTATAAAACTATCGTCTTTTTTTGTACTCATTTATACGGTTTGATTATTTAGGCAGGTATTGATCTCTTTGGAAAATAAATGAATTTTGGAGGAAAATATGACTATTACTATTAGACATGAAGAAGAAAAAGATCATAGAATCGTAGAAGAAATAACACGAGACGCATTTTGGAATTTATATTTCCCAGGGGCAGTCGAACATTTACTTGTTCACAATATCAGAAAGCATCCTGATTTTATTCCTGAACTGTCTTTTGTTATCGAATTAGACAATCAGATTATCGGCAGTATTTTTTACACGAGAGCTAAAGTGATCGATAAGAACGGTGTTGAGCACCCTATTATCACCTTTGGTCCAGTTAGTATTTCACCAGAGTATCATCGGCAGGGGTTTGGTCGGATGTTGATTGAACATTCACTTTCTGAAGCGAAAAGATTAGGATTTAATGCAATCATTCTTGGTGGCTTCACGTATCATTATCATCCATATGGATTTATAGGTACAAAGAAATACAATATATCAATGCCTGATGGCAAGTATTATACTTCCGTTATGGCGTTACCCTTATTTGAAGGAGCATTAGATGGTATTAACGGCAGCGTTCATTTTTCAGAAGCGATGTACCCTGATGAATCAATTTTAGATGAATTTGACAAAACATTCCCGCCGAAAGAAAAGAAATTTTTAGCACACCAGCTAGATTTTGAAAAGGCAATCAGTGAAATCGATGATAATGTTTATTGATTGAAATAAAAATAGCGAACAATATTCTATTGATAAGTGTAATAACTTTGAAACAGATATCAAAAAAGTAAGTTCATGATCTGAATCGACTGAAAATCATTGATATATTGCGTTCAACAAAATATTTAACAGTCGATTCTTTTCTTGCTTAATTTTATTGAACGCAAAGAAAGACATGGAATAAGAGATATTTTAAAAGCAGAGTTTTTAAAGAAAGAAGGCCGAAAGTATGGAGCAACAACTTGGGCTTTGGGAATCTATAGTATCTATTTTAACTTTGAAATTGATCTATGGACTCGGCGCATTTGCCGTCTTTAGTTTTTTATTGTATTTGACAAGAAAAAATGAACTGTCTTCAAGAATAAGGATAGTGGTTGCCTCTTTATTACTATTTTATTATATGAGTGTGACATTTCTGAACGTTTTTGGTATACCAACTTTAAGTGAGTTATATAGGATCAATGGTTTTAAAGAACAAGTATTCAATCCGAATATCAATCTAATTCCTTTTAGAGAAGGTCTTAGTTTAGGCTTTCTGTTTAATATCGCTTGCTTTATACCAATAGGCTTTTTGTGTCCAATAATTAGCAGAGTATATGAAAAAATAAAATATGCTTTTTTATTTGGTGTAAGTATTTCACTAGTAATTGAGATCAGTCAATTATTTACAGTTAACAGAGCTACAGATATTGACGACCTACTTGCAAATAGTTTGGGGACAGTTATGGGTTACGTCGTTTTTACATTATTATCGAAACGAGTAAGGAATAAAGTGACAATAAGTTTTGATGAAAATGTTATTTCTTCTGGAATGATACCTGTATTAATAGTTTTACTGACCTTTGTAATTACTTTTTACAGTTAAAAAGAGTTGAATTTAGTGGAAAAACCTTCTTTTTTCACGTCTAAATATAGATTGAAGAAAGACAGATGTTTGTTTAATTTTCATCCTTTCGGTTGATATTGTTTCTACTCTACTTTGTCTATACTTAAGTCAGAGGAGATGAAACTATGACAAACTTAATTGAAGTCAAACATTTAGAGAAAAGTTATCAAAAAAAGCAAGTGATTCATGATATCAGTTTTTCGATCAGAAAAGGAGAAATTCTATGTTTTCTTGGTCCAAATGGTGCAGCGAAAAGTACAACGATTAATATTTTATGTGGAGCGTTAAGTTATGATCAAGGAGAAATTTTATTTCGTAATGAAAAAATAGATAAAAATCTCTCAAGCTATAAAGAGCATTTAGGCATCGTGCCTCAAGAGCTAGCTCTTTATGAAGATTTATCTGCAGAAAATAATATCCAATTTTTTGCTTCTTTATATGGATTGAAAGGACAAAACTTAAAAGATGGGGTTGATTTTGCTTTAAAATCAGTAGGCTTAACAGAACATCGTAAAGAGAAGGTGAAAACTTTTTCTGGAGGAATGAAGCGTCGGTTAAATATTGCCTGTGCCATTGCACATGAACCTGAACTTCTAGTCATGGATGAACCAACCGTTGGTATCGATCCTCAATCACGAAATCATATTTTAGAGGCGATCAAGAAAATGCGTCAACAAGGAATGACTATTCTGTATACCACACATTATATGGAGGAAGTTGAAGAAATTGCTACCCGTATTATCATTATGGATCACGGAAGAATCATCGCAGAAGGGACGAAGCAAAGCCTGAAAGATCGTAAGGAAGAAAGGAAAATATCCATTCAGTTGACTGACAGTTCAAAGCTATCACTTAGAGAGCTATATCAGGTCGAAGGAATTATAAAGGTTGAACATGAAAAAAATGAATTAGTGATAACTGCCATCAAAGGTGTTGAGAATTTAGATGCTGTAATCACTAAATTGATTCAACAAAACCAAAAAATACAACATGTGATGATTGAAGCAGATAATTTGGAAACGGTGTTTCTTGATTTAACTGGTCGTTCTTTGAGAGATGCGAGGTGAGAATATGTATCGTTTTATGAGTATCTTAAAAAGAGACACACTTAACCTGTTTCTCAATCCGATGTGGGTTATTTTATGTATTGCCTTTCCGTTTTTGTTCACTACTATTTTAGGCATTCTTACAGAGGGGCTTTATGGAACAAGCGTGTCCAGCTATGATTATTATGGTGTTACTATGCTAGTGTTTAGTTCGCTTTATGCAGGCACCTACTCAGCCAATAGCTTTCTTGAGGAACGGATCAAACAACCCAATTTACGAATAGCTTATTCCCCCATCTCATCTTTATTTATTCCAATTGCGAAGATAATAGCGACTTTTCTATTCACTGGCGTTTTCTTTAGCTTTTCAGGTGGATTAACACATTTGTTTTTTGATGTAAATTTTGGTGGGAGAATGTTGATATTTGTATGGCTGTTAATTTTAGCATTGGATTTGTTCTTTAGCTGCTTAGGTGTTCTGATTTGTTGTATTTTTAAAAGTGAAGGAACAGCCAATCAAGTATTGAGTCTTATAACGGCTTTTCTTGGGTTGCTTTCAGGATTATTTTTCCCTGTTGCAAGTTTAGGTAAAACAATGGTTAGTATCAGTAATTTTTCCCCTGTAACCAAAGTGTTGGATACAGTTTTTGTGATGATTTATGATCAGAATTACTCTCAGTTTCTTCCTGTGCTGCTTATATTATTATTGTTATCTTTAGTAACTATGGTGTTGATTGGATTTCTATTTAATGGGGAGGACTATGTGTGATTACTTTAATAAAAAATAATGGGCGGAGACTCATTCAAAAACGGCAAAGAGTGATAATGATGATCATGCTTATGATCGTTTCTGTAATAGTTGCTGTGTATATGAGCGGGCAAGAAAGAGCTCCTTTACGTGTTGCCGTTTTTGGAGATGAACAACATGAGCTAGTTTCTAACCAAAGGGTAACGGTTTCTTATTTAACAAAGGAACCTTCCATGCTTCAGTTACTTAAGGGAGAGTACGATGCAGTGATAATAAAGGAAAAAAATCGGATAAATGTAACCTCGATAAAAAATGAAGCTTTTGAAAGAGAAGTAAGACAAGCTATACAGCCTTCTAAGAATACGGATGTCCTACTGACACAAAATGATCCAAAAACTGGAAGTCGCATTATTGGTTTTTTATTAATGTTTTTATTGATGTCAGCAGTTGTCAACATGTATATTTTCAGTGAAGACAAAGAGAAACAAATTATGGAACGAATAGTTGTTGCACCAATCTCTTTTTGGAAATTATTACTTTCGTATAGCTTGCTCACTTTTGGTTTACTAGTGTGTCCATCATTAGCAATATTAACAGTAGTAAAAACGATGGCTGGTATCTCAATTGGTTTTTCTTTTTCACAATATTTGTTTTTGCTTGTGTTGATTTCATTATTTGGAACAGCATATTCTCTGTTTATCGCTGCATTTATATCAAATAGTGATCAAGCGAATATGCTTGGTTCGATGCTGATCATGCTTACAACGATTCTATCAGGCAGCTTCTTTTCCTTTGAGGGAGGAAATCGTTGGGTAGATGGATTGATCAAATGGCTACCTCAAAAAAATTATTTGAAAATCGTTGAAGTGATTGAGTCAGGTGCTAACCTGAGGCATGTATCTTTTGAACTTTTTTATCTTCTGTCGATCACATTGTTGTTCTTTTTTTTGGCTGTGTTAAAAACAAAAAAACAATACATCCGAAGGTAACCAACCTGATAGACTAGAGAAAGAAATGCTGAAAGGGGGAGAAAAAAATAGAAAAGAACATTGCTAGTATAAGAATTCGTTTACCAGAAGTTCGTAGAGATGTCATTGAGAGAAAAGCATTACTACGAAAAATAGAACGTGGAAGTTCAAAGAAAGTTATGGTTTTAGAAGCTGGTGCAGGTAACGGAAAAACCACAGCAATTTGTACATTTTTTAAAAAAAAATCTCCCGAAAAAGTAAAATGGGTCAGCTTAGCTACAGATTGTAATAGTTTACAAGTTTTTTGGAGCTATATAATTGAAGTTTTTCAAGAAAATTTAGGTGATGTAAAACAAGAGTTTTCGGAATTCTTTCAAAATACTTGTAATAAGGAGATGATTGACAGCCTAATAACCTATTTTGTAAATAGTATAATCGAAGAAACAAATGAAGAAATTTTTTTGATTTTGGACGATATTCATTTAGTAGAAGATCCAGTCGTTACGCACTCTTTAGAACAATTTTTAGAACAATTACCTAGTTTTATTCATGTTGTTTTGCTGACTAGGTATACATTACCTTTGTACTTAAGTCAATTTGAAATAAAAGATGAATTAGCGTATATAGATGAATCCTTCTTTCATTTGTCTGATGAAGAAGCAAAAGCTTTCATTCAGCGCACAACAGATAAGCATTGGCAGCCGTCTGAAATAAAGGAAATGCTAGAGATTGCCAGAGGATGGATAGGCGGGCTACAACTGTTAGTTGCCGCAAAACAAAGAAGTAATCTATCTGCAGCAATGCTAATGAAACAGGAAAATCAATTGTTATCGGACTATCTGACACAAGAAATTTTTCAACAGCTTACAGAGGAAGAACGTTCTTTTTTAATTGAAACATCTTATTTTCCATACGCAACAAATAACTTGACAAAATTTCTTGGGATAACTATTGATTTTAAGATGACTATATCACGTTTAGTCCACAAAAATCTATTGATCATCTGTACTGATAAACAACGACAGGTATATCAGTACCATCCAATTTTTAAAGAATATCTGATGAGGCTTTTCCAACAATTACCGATCCAAAAGCAAATAGATCTAAAGAGAAAAGCTGCGAACTTTTACATTGAAGAAAAAGAGTTTTCACAAGGTTTTCCTTTACTGCTAGAACTGGAAGACTATGAGAAATTGATGGATTTACTTTTACAACACCAGACTTCCTTGCGGATAATAACCTTTATAGGAGAAATACCTATTCAAATTGCAATAACAAATGTGGATTTTTCTTACCAAAAGTTTTTTTATCATTACTCGAATTTAGAGTATGAAAGTTGTTTGTTTCTTCTTGATGCGTTAGATAAAAAATACCCAGGCTCTAAAGAGGTTCAAGCTCTTGAAGGAATACGTTTGCTTTTTGATGATACTTTTTCTCCTTTCCACCAAAAAGTCACTTATTTGGAGGATATTCAGAATTTGAATTTGAATGATACATCAAAAGCTTTTATTTTATTGAAGAATGCCTTTTTCTATTATTATCAAGATGAATTCCATAATGTTAATGATTTTGCATCGGCAGCTTTAAGACTAAATCAAAATTGGGGTAATCCTTTTCTAAATTTTTTTGGACGAACGCTACTTGCACAAAATTTTGAGGAACTTGGAAAACTAAATCAAAGTATTCTAATGATGGAAAAAGCAAAGCAGATGTTGGAAACATTCAAGTTAAGCACAAAAATGAAGCAGAATTATTTACTTACTTTTTTTGTGACGATTACAGGTGTTTATTTGAAACAATTCAGATTGTCAGAAGCAGAGCAAATGCTAACTGAAATAAGAAGGAGCGGTCAAGAAATTGCTGATCCTTCCTACTATTACAATTATGCTGAATATTTATACTTATCTGAAAAAATAGAGCTAGCATACTCTACCTTGAAAAAGTTAGATCAGAGTTCTGCTTCAAGTTCGATCGGACCATTGACTAGAGCAGGTATTTTAAGATATAGCCTAAAATATCATCAACTAACTGAAGCAGAAAAAGATGACTTTATTGTTCAATTTCATCAATATCCTGAATACCAAAATCTTAATAATCGTTTATTCTATGCAATGATTTTATTAGATAGAAAATGCTATGAAGAAACGCTTTCTATGCTAGATGAGATTTTAGCTGAAAGTCGAGAACGAAAAATATATTTGAAAATAATCGATGCAAGTTTATTAAAAATCAAGCTTTTTAGCCTTTGGGAAAAAGAAGAAGCCCGTCTTTTAACAAACCTTTACCATGAGAGTCTGTACTATGCAGCAACCGATGAAGTTTTGGCTATCTTTTATTATTACAAGGAAGAACTTTCTCTGCTCTTTGAAAGATATTCTAAAACTTTGACTATTGATCTTGGAATAAAAGAACAAAAGTTTCATAAACAAGTTTTAGAGATATGCTTAAAGAAAGGTAATAGCGAACGATTAACTGGGCGGGAATTGGATGTATTAAGAGAAATTGCTAATGGTAGAAGTAACAAAGAAATTGGTGAGATTCTTTTTATCTCATTAGCTACAGTAAAAACACATGTATTGAATATTTATCGAAAACTAGAAGTGAATTCTAGAGTTTTAGCAGTTGAAAAAGCAAGAGAACTCAATATTTTGTAGTATAAAAATTAATATCAGATATAAGGATGGGGATATTTACTTCATTATTAGCCGAGGAGCGAAAAATTCTAGTAAAGGAAGTAAAAATATTGATTCATCAGCTAGATGCCTTCCTGACAACAAGTATAAAGGAGCAAAGAAAATGACGGTAGAAAAATTACCTACTGAGTAAGTGGCTTTGTTTTTGATGAAGAGATAAATGAGAGTGGGAAAATAGCTCTTGAGGTTCCAATCAAATATCCTTTACTTGTGTCTCCATAAACTGTTTCTTCTCACTCAGTATAGTCTCTCTTTAATTAAGAAAACCTTAGCGTTTCCTTATATTTATTCTCCATACTAAAGATAGATAAAGGAGGAATTAATAGTGAAGGAAATGATTGTTACCACAAAAAAATTAACAAAGGCCTATCACGGTCAAAAAGTAGTGAACAGTTTGTCTTTGGAAATCCCTAAAAATCAGGTCTATGGCTTGTTAGGTGCGAACGGTGCTGGCAAATCAACTACCTTAAAAATGATCGCTGGTTTAATTAAGCCATCTGAAGGAGAAATTTTTTATGAGAATCACCCATGGAAACGTCAGGATTTGGGACAGATTGGTGCTTTGATCGAGAGTCCACCACTATATGGAAACTTAACCGCACAAGAAAATTTACTCGTCCGGACGATAACTTTGGGGATACCAGAATCGCGGATCAACGAAGTTTTAGAGCTTGTCGGCCTACGTCATACTGGTAAGAAAAAGGCTCGCCAGTTTTCAATGGGAATGAAGCAACGTTTAGGCTTAGCACTGGCTCTATTAAATCGACCAAAACTATTAATATTGGATGAGCCGACTAATGGCTTAGATCCTTTGGGAATACAAGCATTGCGAGAGTTGATTCGATCCTTTCCGTCACAAGGAATCTCAGTCATTCTTTCCAGTCATATTTTGTCCGAAGTTGAGAGTACCGTAGACTCAATCGGTATTATCGCTAACGGTCAGCTTGGTTATCAAGGGGAGTTACCTGAAAATAATGCAGCTTTAGAGAAATTATTTATGGACGTAGTAAAAGAAAAAAGAAATGTTGAGGATTTTGATCATGACTAGATTTATTCAAGCAGAATTACTGAAAGGTAAGCGAAGTTTTGGAAGAAAAGGGCTTATAATATTCCCGTTATTAGTTAGCTTGATGGCGATCTTTTTGATGGGCGGACAGTTCACTCAGGTGGGGGCTTATAATTGGTGGTATATGTTACTTTTGCCGATGGTCGTCGGTTTGATTTGTACTAATTTGATTGACTCAGACAAACGTTTTTCCTTCTATAATGTAAATATACTGCCATTTCCTGTAAGTAAAATATGGCAGGGAAAAATTTGGACAGGTATTCTTTATTTGGCCTTCGGCAATGGGCTCATTTTTGGTTTGACAACTATATCTGGGGTAATATTTTCCTCGCAATATCCGTTTTGGCGAGGTATCACAGCGGGTATTGTTTTAACGCTCACATGGTCATGGCAAATTCCTTTTGGTCTATTCTTGGCAAGTCGTTTCAACTCGGTCGTTACTTTTTTAGGTATTCTATTTCTAAATATCTTGTGTTCAGGTCAAACTATTGCTGGTGGCGACTTTTGGTATCTTCCTTTCGCGATCCCACCACGAATGATGGCACCAATCATTGGAATCAATCCAAATGGTATCCCTTTGGAGGCTGGAAGTCCTTTACATGATACAGCTGTGATTTTCCCAGGACTTATCATTACTGTCAGTTTGTTATTTATTGGTTATTTTATCACCACGAAATGGTTTAGTGACAGGGGGCGTTATCATGAGTCAGCTTAAAAGAATATTAAAAGCGGATCGTATAAAACTAAAAAAAACCCCTTTTTTTAGTTTGCATGGAGTAATTCCTTTGGTTGGTATCGGAATTTTTTCAGCATATCAAGCTATGTCAAATTACCCAGCGAATCGGCTTATGATCAACTATTTTCAAGTTTTGGCCTTAATTTATCCACTGCTCATCGCATGGCTGACAACCATTGTCACTGATCAAGAAATCGAAGCAGGAGGAGCGTATTTTCTCCTTAATTCATCCTCAAAATTCAGAATGTTAACTGCAAAAATCCTACTATTAGTTTTGAGCGGATTGTTTTCATGTTTGCTTGTAGGGATAGGGTATCATTTATTCGCTCAATTCAGAGTGGATTATTCGTTATCTTTCTCCTTTGTTTTGCTGCTTGTGGCGGTCATCTGGTGCTCGTCACTATTTCTTTACAGTTTTCATTTATGGCTAGGTTTTTGTTTCGGCCGCAATGTAAATTTTGCGATTGCAGCAGTCGAACTTTTGCTTTCTGCATTGCTATTAACAGGGCTAGGCGAAATGATTTGGTACTTTTTTCCTTGTGCATGGGGAATTCGGCTAGTTCCTTTGGTTGCAAGTTTTGCCAGGGAGAACACGCCCGCCATTTTAACGAAAATAGAAGTTGGAACAGGTAGTCTCATTTTTCTAACCTTTTTTATGCTAGTAGTTCTTTTTCTTTGGTTTAAAAAATGGGAGGGGCGTAAAAATGAAGCATAACGCGCTTGTGAATCAAACCTATTAAACGTATGTTGGAAATGAATGAGGTGAGGATATGACAACAATTTTCGTGATTGACGATGATGAAAAGATTCTAACGTTTGTAGAAAAGGCTTTGGTGCGGGAAGGGTATCGAGTTGAAACTTTTACATGTACAAATGCAGTAGACTCTGAGAAAGCCAAATTTGCTGATTTGATTCTATTGGATGTGATGATGCCAGAAGAGGATGGTTTTGACTATTGTCAAAGAATTCGTAGCCTTGTGGATTGTCCGATTCTTTTTATAACAGCTAAGTCAGATGAACATTCATTGCTTCAGGGATTAGGACTTGGGGGAGATGATTACATTCGTAAGCCTTTTTCAATAGCAGAATTACGTGCAAGGGTTTCTGCTCATTTACGACGAGAATCACGCGGGCATACACATGTGTTACGTGTTGGACAATTTTCTTTAGATATTGCTAGTAAGCAGATCTTTTATGAAACGGCCAGATTATCTTTGACCAAATCAGAATATCTAATTTGCGCCTATCTATTAGAGTCGGCAGGTCAAGTTTTTTCTAAGACACAATTATATGAAGCGGTTTTTGGCTATGAAGGTCAATCAGACGAAAGTGTTATTGTGGAACATATAAAAAATATTCGCGCAAAAATCAAAGATTATGGGGAAGAACCGATTGAAACGGTTTGGGGGATAGGTTATCGATGGCGAAAGTAAAAACAGTCAGCTTAACTAGATACGTGACCCGTATTTTGCTTTTAGCTTTTTCAAGCGTCATAGCTATTTTAATATTGGCATTGATTCTCTTTCAGATTTTGATTTCCACTGGGAAAATTGTCCCAGCAAATGCCGGCGAAAAAGCAGCAAGAAAGGACCTTGCACACCTTGAAGAAAGCAAAGTTTCTTCTTCTAAATTGAATTCTAAATTTTATCATTATATCTATTTTACGGAAGCCGGCAAAGTTCAGGAAACATCCTTATCAGGAACGGAACTTAAACGAACGCTTCAACAATATAAAAATAGAAATGAAGAGTATCCAACCGGCGCTTACGTGACATTTTCAGATGGGAGCTATGCATTTTTAACTTGGCAATATAAAGCGCAATTTACTAATAAGACTTTGAGAACACTCTTCCCGAATTTTGAAATTCTTTTTTTGATTGGTATTGCCTTAATATTGATTTCCTATTTTATTTGGTTTACTAAAAAAACCAGTAACTATTTACAAGCTAAATTAGCATTAGTCGAACAAGCCAGTCTACAAATCGCTCAAGAAAATCTAGATTCCAAGATTGATGACTCTACAGATATTCTGGAATTTAATCGTGTGTTGCAGTCGATGGAAGGGATGAGGGTGGCGTTAAAAGAGTCCTTAGTTCAGCAATGGGAGACTCAAGAACAGCGTAAACAAGAAATTGCTGCATTGACCCACGACATTAATACACCCTTGACGGTAATTAATGGAAATGCCGAGCTTTTGTTAGAAGAATCGTTGGATTCAGAACAACAGCAACTTGTTCAGCATATTTATGAATCTGGAATAAAAACTAAACAATATATTGATTTATTGCAGCAAGTTTCTAATTTTGATGTAGTTCATGAAGAAAAAGAACAGATTTCTTTAGAGGATGTTAAGGAAGAACTAGCTCAGGTTTTATCTCAGTTGGCCAAGCAAAAAGAAATTGCGTTAGAAGTCCAATCAGAAACAATGGCCACAATTTTTGCTGCGCCTACTATGCTGATGCGGGCATTAGTTAATCTTGGAGAAAATGCAATCAGGCATACAGAAGTCGGCAAAGTATTAATCAGAATGGAGAAACAACGCCAAAAATTCTTCTTTGTTTTTGAAGACAACGGTCCTGGCTTTTCTTCAGAGGCACTGATGCATGGGAAAGAAATGTTTTGGCAACAAGATCAAAGCCGGTCTGGAACCTCGAATTACGGGATTGGTCTGTCAATTGTTGAACGAGTGGCACAATACCATAAGGGAGAATTAAGATTAGAGAATACCCAGAAAGGTGGGAAAGTAACTTTGATTCTTTCGAATGAATAGGAGGGAAAACTTATTTTAGGAAAAGTTAATTTCTATTGGCAAAGTCAGACAATGTGAAAGATACACAGGTTTATTAAAGGAGGATGACATGGCGAATTTAGTGAATACAAGAATAATTACGATACCAGATGCTGTGCTTGTTGGGTACGAGGTTATAAATGGTGGTGGACAGAACCCAGTACCTGCATTATGGGAGAAAATATTTCAGGAAGATCTATTTGATAAAATAGCTGTAGAACAATCAATATTAGATTTATATATTGGTTGGATGGGTGAATACCTGAAAGATAAAGACACTTTCACCTATATCGCAGGATTACTAATGCCAATAGGATACAGTATTCCAGAGAATTTTTCTTACCGTAGAATCACGTCTTGTCAGATTGGATTAGGAACTATCAACGGTAGTTTTAAGGATGAAGAAGTGTTTGAGCAGGCTCACAATATGACTGTGAAATCTATTTATGAAATGGGATATATGCCGGATTACTCTTTTGGTTGGAGCGCAGAAGCATATCCAAAGGATTTGTCTTTTGATGCAAAAAATGGAACAATCAACTATATTTGTCCTTGTAAAAAAGAAATCTCTCGATGAAGAGGGTGTTGTCTAACCTATTATAGAAATGTCAATATCTTCCTACCAATGGCAAGCCATCTAATTATACTATCGAGCATATAAGGAGGAAAAAATGAATCCCATTATTTCAAACTATTCCGGTTTTGATGAAAATCAAAGAGCTTTTGGAAGCAGAGCTGAGCAGATAGAGTTTATATACACAAAACGGCTTCTTAACCAATACATTGCTCCAGATAAAACTGTCATTGAGTTGGGATGCGGTACCGGATACTATGGTCTCTATTTATCCAATAGATGCAAGTCATATCATGGCATTGACGTTGTTCCCAAGCACATAGAACAGTTTCAGTTTAAAATCAATGAACAAGACTTACGCAATGTTAGTGCATCGTTGGGAAATGCAACGCTTTTGCCCGAAATAAAAGATGATACCTATGATGTAGTTTTGGTTTTTGGGCCTATGTATCATTTGCCACACAGAGAGCGTCAAAAAGTTATAGTGGAAAGTAAGCGGATATGTAAAGATGGCGGCATAATAATGTTTGCCTATATCAATAAAATAGGAGCCTACTTACGCGCGTGTATTGATGAAAATATGAAATCAGGTTACCCAAATGCAAAGACTAATAAGGCTGTACTTGTAGATGGAGTTGACGATAAATTACCGGAAGTTTTTTATTTTACTATGCCGGAAGAAATCGAACATGATATAACTCAAAAAGGGCTGTCCGTTGTTCGTAACGTCGGTGTGGACTATACATTTAGTCCTACTGATATAAATAAAATGAATGATGAACAATATGCGGCTTGGACCGAGATCATGGATTTCATGTTCGACAGCGCTTCGTGTACTGGCACTAGCAACCATGCTGTTTTGGTATGCCGTAAATAGTATCAACGAACCATGTATGCTTACAGGAAAACAAATTAGGTCGTTTCGAACCTATTGTCATTTCGAAAGCCTCTAGAGAAGGGATTCTACCTAGTACAAATGATCGAAAGATTTATGGATTAACCCTGACGGGCTTAGCAATTTGTTTGTTTATCGTCACATGGAAGTACAAAAATTAAAAAAAAAAAACTGTACGGTGATATTGAAATGAATATCATATACTTATTTTTAAACAGATCTAAAATAAGAAATGAGGGTGTGACAAACACCCATGGCGGTTCCCGCCACCAAACAGAATGAAAACGAAAAAGAATCGACCTACAGGTCATTTCCTGTCATACTAAAACTGACAGGAGTGGCTTGTAGGTCGATTACTTATTGAGGTTTTTCTCCAAGTTGACCTTGAGTGACAAACTAGATCATTCTACTTATTTGTACCAATCATTAGGTCATAGAACCTGCGTATAAAAATAAATCGTTTCTATAAGTAGAATAGCCTCTTCTGAACTTTTTTTCAGGAGGTTTTTTATTATGGAAGATGTCCTTCGTTCTTGTTGTGCTGGATTAGACATCCATCAAAAAGTCATTGTTGCCTGTGTTATTCGCTCTATTGATGGAAAAAAACGCCCGGAAAAGTTTTTTGCTAGCTTCGATACCACTACTCGTGGGTTGTTCGAATTATCTGATTGGTTGGTGTCCTATGACGTCACACATATCAGTATGGAAAGTACTGGAGTCTATTGGAAATGTGTCTGGCGGATTCTACAGAACCATTTTGAGCTACAATTGGCCAATCCTCGTCAGATCAAAAATATCCCGGGAAAGAAAACCGATATGAAGGATGCGGAATGGATCGCCCGCCTTACTCGTTTGGGTGTCGTTCCTACCAGTTTCATTCCACCGGAACCGATTCAGGAATTGAGAGACTTGACTCGGTATCGCAAGCATTTGGTGGAAGACTTGAATCGGGAAAAGAATCGTGGGCATATGGTTTTACAGAGTGCCGGAATCAAATTGACTTCAGTGATAAAAGATATCTATAGAAAATCCGGAAGAGCCTTACTTTATGCCTTGGTTGAGGACAAACCCATTACAGAAAGTCTCATTCTAGCGTGTGTTTACACTACTTTACGTAGAAAAGTTCCTCAATTGATGGAATCCTTAGAAGGATTCATGACACCACATTATCGTAAAATGTTGGCTCTTCATCTCACTCAAATCGAGTGTTTGGAAAATCAAATAAAAGAAGTCGAAGAAACAACCAACGACTATCTCGCGCCTTATGAAGAGTATGTGGAACATTTAGAGGAAATACCAGGAATCAATCGCCGAACGGCAGCTGTCGTACTAGCAGAAATTGGGTTAGATATGTCGGTATTTCCGACAGCCGGACATTTAGCTTCGTGGGCGGGAGTCTGCCCGGGAAACAACCAGAGCGCCGGGAAAACGCGAAGTAAAAGAGTAAGGAAAGGCAATTCTTATTTGAAAAAAGTATTGGCTCAGGGAGCAGCGGCGATTTCCCAAGGGAAATCTAATCGAATACGGGCATTTTTCTTTCGTATAAGAAAGAACGCCAGTCATAAAAAAGCAATTATTGCGATAGTACATCTACTGTTGCGAATCATTTATCGGATGCTTTCCGATCAGTCCCGTTACCAAGAACTTGGAGGAAGTTATTTATCAAATAGAAAGAACACCTCAATCACGATTAATTGAAGTGCTCTATACCATTTTGGCTAACTATGCGATTAGTAGGAGGTAGCCTTTTTTTGTTTTTTTAGAGTTTTAGTTTTCGTATAATAAGTTTCTGAAAAAAAGCTCCAGAAATGACGATTCATTCGTCGCTTCTGGAGCTTTTTAGGTAAAATAAAAGAGTACGAGAGGACGCTCGTACTCTAAATCATTCAACCCTCGAAAGGATCAAAATCATGCATACAAATTATAACACGAATCAACTCACTTTAGATATCTCAACTTCTTATATTCCAAAAGAAGATAGCACCGCTTGGTTTATCAATGAACTCGTTGGATCCCTTGAAATAAATGAACCATACCTTTTTGGCCGCCCTCGAAATTATGATTTGAGTGCCCTGTTAAAAGTGGTTCTTTTTGCCTATACACGAAGCGTATTTAGCAGTCGGGAAATTGAGCAACGAGCTGAAGAAAGCCTCCCTGCTCGTTGGTTGACGCAAGAACAGATTCCTAGCTATCGTACAATCGCTTGCTTTCGAATTTCTAATGAGTAAGAAACGTTGATTGAAAAAGGACTCGATTCGTTGATACACTACCTTAGAGAGCAAAAATTAATTAGTGATTCGATTTTTATCGATGGAACGAAACTACTCGCCGATGCCAACAAATACAGTTTTGTTTGGAAAAAGAGCACCATTAAATACGACAAAATGAATCGTGAACAGATCGTCTCTTTGATGTTTGAACTCAAAGAAGCGCATTTGGCGAGTCGTATTCCTGAAGGAACCTCACTCACATTAGATAGGTTAGATGAAGTACTCACACGATTGGAATTGCGACTAGAAGATTTGGAGCAAGAAGTGATCCAAACCAAAGATGTTTCACCGAATCCAGCCAAACAACAACGTCGTACACTAAAAGCACAAAAACGAAAACTAAGCGAGCGTCGGGATAAAATGGCGGATCACCAACAGCGCTTAGCTATTTGTGGTATTCGGAATAGTTATTCAAAAACAGATACAGACGCCACATTTATGCGTGTCAAAGAAGATTCGATGCGTAATGGACAATTAAAGCCGGCGTTCAACCTTCAAATAGCTACCAGTAATCAGTTCATTTTGAATTATGATGTCTATCAAAATCCAACGGATACGAGAACTTTCCCCACTTTTATAGAAAAAATGAACAAGGCGGGTCGACTTCCTAGGTATATTGTGGCAGATGCCGGGTATGGTTCAGAACAAAATTATCGGTACCTTGAAGAGGAACGATCGAACCATACCGCATTGATTCCCTACTCTACGATGTTGAAAGAGCAGAGTAAGAAATGGCAATCGGATGAACGAAAAATCATGAATTGGACGTATAACGAAAAAGAGGAATACTACTTTGATCCAAAAGGAGTTCAATTCAATTTCAATACATACAGGACAGACACGGATAAAGCCGACGGATTTGTCCGAGATTTTAAAGAATACAAAGCAGAAAAATATACAGAAAACAAAGAAGTGATTCAAGAAGCGTTGACCCAAGGGGGCAATACACGCATCATTAAAGTCAATTCTTCGCTAGAATACTTTAAAGCAAAACAACGCACCTTGCTTTTAGAACCTGAGAATGGAAAAATCTACGCACAAAGAAAAATTGATGTAGAGCCAGTTTTCGGATGGATGAAGGCTTGTTTGCATTTCACTCGATACCATGTTCTAGGGATGGAGAAGGTGATAAAAGAGACAGGCATTCTTATCCTGGCATTAAATATGAGGAAGTTAGCGGCAATGAAACGTCTCGGTACTTTAAATACATAAAGAAGTTGGCTCCATGAAATCATTTACTGATTTCATGGAGCCAACTTCTTGTAGTTAATGACAATGAGTTATTCACAGCCTCTCTCTTTTTTTGTCATAAGGTAATCCCGATATATAGATGAATGATTTGTTGGCTTAACTAAAATTATTCGTCTTTCTACCGCTATTTTCTGTATGGATGTTCCAGTGCCCTCATTTATTACTATTGGGTAAAATATCATGAACGGTTGATTTTCGATCATAATCGGCTGAAAAATAATACGAACACGTGTTCACATTTGGTTAGAAATATGTTATAATTCTTTTTAAGATTAAGACGTTAATCTCATAGAATAGTTTGTTTTTTAGTAGTGCTCAAGTTAAAGAGGCTATTTTCGGATTAATATCTGGATATATTGCGGATCTTGGACTCATTATTTTTGTTCTTTTTGATATTCAATAAAACAACAAGTTGTGTTAATGAGATAATCGAAAATAGTTTATTCAGAGGACTATTAGTTTTCTAACGGTTAGAATAAATGAAGGGAGAGAGGAGATAGATGTTATTTATAAAAAAAAGTTTTGAGAGAGGAAATATAGAGTTATTTCAAAGATACTATTCAATTGGTCTAGTGAAGAAAATATCAATCGAGAAATTTGTTCTTGATTTGAAGCCATTTAAAGGCTTAGACTGAAAACGAATTAGTTCTTACCTCTCAAGCAGGAGACTGAATTGTTTGAAAAAAATAACCGAAGGCTCAGCCGATCTCGGGAGTTTCTCAGGCTCCGTCACAGATCAGCTGCAGGTAGTAAGCGCACCTTACTACGTACCCTCTGCTGTCTTGGATTTCTCCAGACATTCGTCATTATATCAAAATTAGAATAGTATTGTTAGGATTTTTGGCTTAAAAAGCGAACAAATTTTCTGGTAGTATGATTTTTTTTGATATTAGTAAAAAACGGATTTTGAAGAAACTCTTCAAACAGTCGAGTTAGGGAACGTAGTTTAGCCTACGTTCCCTTTTTTTTGTTGTTTTGAGGTAAGATTAATTCACTTTATGTATTTAATATCACTTGGAGGTAGTCTTATGGGTACGATTGGTATCGATGTAAGAGAATGTGATTTAGAAGCCGTAAGTACAAAAATAAAGTTACTAGACGGTCAGATCTGGTATTTGAATTGTGGTTATGCTGAAAGGTTTTGCTACTTGTTTGAGAATGGAAAACAAGTTCCAGTCCAAGTTAAGCGTGTTCCTCTTAGCGAGATCTATCCTAAAATTAGATTTATTTGTGATCTAAAGGAGAATGTAATTGCTGAAAGGGCTTGTGTTGGGGCAAGACTTCGGACTACTAGAAAAAACAATTGGTTGTCAGTAAACAAGAAAGTAAATCCTGACCGGACGCTTTATGTGTATCAGCTTGTGCAGGGGATACAAAACCGGGAACATGCAAAAAAAATGCTAGATTACTTTTATGCTCAAAAACAAAAGAAATAAAAAAGTTGTTAAATCACTATTTGTTAGACGTCTATTGTTTGCTAGAGAAAACTAGCAAAATTGCTTTCTTAACATACATTGGAAGACGCTGATAACGAGCGGTTTCCAAAAACTCAATTGAATATTTGAAGTATCGGGATGTAGAACCCCCTCTAAGCCGAACAGCAGGGCTACTAAGGAGCTTAGAGTAACCGGATATTGATCCGGTGTGCCCGCCAAAACGTTGAAGGATTTGCCACGACACACCCTGAAGGTGTATAGCGAATATCCGGCCTTCATAGGAGTTAGGTTTCTCCGGTTGTAAAAATCGCGACTTTAGTTCTACTTATGTTTGTTTGGCAAACAATAGACGTTTAATAACGATATTATGGATTAATTCGTGAAAGGAGGATTCTCATGAAGTTAAGGAAATCAATTACTCTACCCACTGGAAAAATTGTTGATCCAGTTTGGAATAAAAAAATATTATGGTTGGAATCACTTTAACTCCGAATATGATCCTATCATTATTCGAAAATGAGGTAATCGATAAACATTCTATTTTTCAAATCGCTGGTTCCCATCACTACACATTGCTTACTAGTGAACGTGATCATTTGTAAAAAGTAGGTTGGCGTTATGAGGGTATTGCTTGGTATGCTGTTGATGAAAACAGCAGTGGTGGTTAGATCAACAACCCCACCAAAACCTACACCAGTTTGGAAGTATACAACATTCTATGAAGGTTATGAAACAACTGCTTATGAGATATTAAAGCGGGTAAGAATATTTATGATACAAAAGCACAGGCTGTAAAGGCAATTGATAAGTATGCTGATGATCTACTAATTAATAAAAATGTCAGCGCTCGTCGATATGGAGTCCAAGATTGGCAAGTTAAATAGTAAAAGCAACCTCTAGGCAATGTAAACCTAGAGGTCTTTTTTTGTGTTGAAAAGAAATTTATAAGGAGCAAAGGTGTAAGAATGAATAATATTGATATTCGAGGAAGTCCAAATTTCAATGATTTACAAGAATATTTTTGATGAAAAGCGTAAATACTTCTACACTTTTTTTAAACAGTAAAGAAAGTATAAAAAGTTAAGGGCTAAAAAGGCTGCACTACCAGTCTTTTAGACCTTTTCATTTTGTTTTTGAACAAGTAAAATATTACTATGAAAG